>Ga0066835_10000028_pt1 | contig 31334 bp, 45 predicted proteins | sample ETNtaG_3_FD_67280 | JGI IMG/M metagenome (GOLD analysis project Ga0066835, IMG submission 67280) | Marine microbial and viral communities from oxygen minimum zone, Eastern Pacific Ocean - ETNP201302SV84 | ecosystem: Environmental > Aquatic > Marine > Unclassified ... | reverse complement strand
CATTTTATTTGTCTTGGATTGCTATTATTACCAAACGTAAAAATATGACGCTCGTTAGTCACTAATATGCCCTGGGCCCCCAGGGGAGCGTTTGTTAATTGTTGTGCTTGTGAGTCTGGTGTCGGAGGCGTTGTTCCGGATCCGTTGTCCGGACGCCATTTATAAATTTTTTGATCAGAGCCACAAACAAATATTAAGTTTTCTCCGAAGTTTGCAAAACTAAAAGGCTTTGTGTTAAAAGCCAGGCCACTTTGTGATCTTGCATCGCCGTAATCTTCTGCTCCCCAATTATAGGCCCCATAACCAAGAGGAGAGTTAGCGACGTCGCCCGTAAAACCTGTCGGCGTGATGTCGTACCATTGGTTGTCATAATTAACATAAACTTTCTCCCTGGTACCTATTGCCAAGACTTGTCTGTTTGTATTTGTGTAATAAGCGTAGGCCCCAATCGGTGTGCCAACAACCGGAGTGTCTTTTAGTTTTCGCCAACCGCCAACGTTTGCTAAAAATCCATTTTCAAAACGAACTAAATTTCCATCAATCCAAGAATTTTTATTTGCATAATCTGTTCCGTTTTTCTTTATGCCAGGTGGTGGAGTTATTGAAATATAGGGCACATTAACCTCCAAAAACAAATCTTAATATTGGGGCATATTCAAAAGCAGTGCCAAAAACATTATTTAATAAAAAAATAATTCCATTTAGGATCACAAGTTTTATTCCTAAAAATATAACTAGGATCCATAAAACAGTTTTAGCCAGGCCCTTTTCTTTATAAACCTTTTTAATTTTTGTTAATATGGGCCAATTCCATTTTAAATTATTTCTGAGTTCCATACTTTGTCTTGATAATTAGGGTGGATAGTGTCCATTCTAGAAAACTTTGGTAAAGACTTAACATATTCAGCATAGACTTTAGGAGTGAATATGTTAAATCTGTCTCTTACTTCTTGAATATCGTGTTCTAAAAATTCAATCGGACTATATAAGGCTAATTCTTTATTGACTCCTTTTGAAAGTTTTAGGCATTCTTTCCAAACTTTCCAAGGTAGTTTGCTCCCAGTTTTTTTAGCCATCTTCCAGGTACCAAAAAATCCTGTTAAGTGCGGCGGAAAAAAATTAAAGATCCTGGCCGTTATTGTTTGGATCATAGCCTCGCCCATTGGCGTTGTGTCATATCTAAATAAAACGTGCCAAATATCGTGGCTTAGTAATAAGTGCCTGGAGGCGTTCTCTCTTATGTCATCGCTGAAAGAATTATAAATATTATTGATACCGCCCTCTCTTTTTTCCTCTTTTTTAAATCTTTGGTTGTAAAGTTTTTCAATTCCAAAATCTTTTATTAAGTTGTGATAATGGGCACCTACTGTGTTAGGTGGCAATGATGACAAATAATCATAATCCATCAATTTTGGTATTACTGTTTCTTCAACATACTTTCGGTCATTCCATTTTCTTCCCCAAATTATGTGTCTGCCGTTTTCTGAAACTCTATTTTTTAACATCATCATTATTCCAAACGGAACGTTCATTTCTCTATATAAAGACACAACATGATCCACACGGCTTTCGCCTGTTAGGTCTTTTTCCATTGGCTCAAGATCATTCCCCTCGCCATATGTAGTCATCAAGTGGTGTATGCTTTTACCCATTTTTAATAAATTCCACGCCATAATTTACCTCTCTATTAAAATAATTCTTGCGGTTAGGTCGCCCAGGTTTCTTATATCAACAGTGTCGCTTTGTAATTTTTTGACAGAATATTGATCACAAACTCCGGCCCCGTTTCTAATTGAGCATTTTTGAGAAAAGAAAACATAACTGAAAGTTTTGCTTTCATCTTTATTTATTGTTTTTAAATCTCCTGGAAAAATATCAATTATTTTTATTTCATAATCTGACCTTTCGGTTAGCATACAAAAAAGCCTGGTGTCGGTTGATGTCGCTTTTAATGTTCCAGGTGTTGCCAGGGCCCACTCTCTAGACATTGGGGCCAATACATCATAATCGGAATTAAATTGGTAAGTGCTGTTGAATGCTTTGTTAGAAATTGCATCCTCGGTTGTGCTTTCGCTATACACACCGGCTTTTATTTTGTCATTAGCAGTCAATTCTTTAAGCCTATCAATGTCCGTAGCCTCTATGCCCTCGTTTGACCAAAAGTTATTCATTTCAATACTGCCCTGGATGCAAATCATTTTATTAGGCCTTTTAAAAATTTTGTCGCTTTGACTGTCATAAACCAAGTTATCGCCGTCAACATTGTCCTCAAGTTTTTCTCTTGTAATTTTGTCGCCAATTTGTCCCTCGACGACTGTGACTTGAATTTCATCGTCAAAATTATGTACCCACGAAGGATAGGAACATTTAAATTCGTAAGTCATTTCCATTATATTGACTCCGTTTCTGTGACCGGAAGATCCTTTGACGGCTTTGTGATATCGCCAACCACCGGATCCGTTGTATCTTGTGATTTTTCTTTTTCCATAATATTAATTAGCAAAAGTAAATGTTGTGGTTTGAGTTGATTGTGCCGGAGATGCCGAATGAGCAATAATAGGGAACTTAGTCACATTTAGACCAGAAAGGTACATAGTGACCGCTCCTTGCGAGGATAAGTCCAAAATTGTTGTACTACCTATCTTCATGTATCTATATCCAACCAACGCTTGAAGGGTACTATACGATGATACGTTTCCAACAATTCTTATTTCTCCTGAATTTATTAACGAGCTAGTTGCAATGAGAATTCTTTCAACAGTGTAAGAGCCTAATGTACTGTCTGTGAAGCTTGTCATCGTCCAATTTTTTTCATTATATTTGCTGTTAGGGGGAACGTAGTAAACCAAATTTCCTGTGACTTGGTTGGGTACACTTGCCGACGCCCCATACCATTCATTGAAAGACATTGTGACTCCAGAGGCTTTTCCTATTAGACCTCTGATGTCTGAATCATTAATAGAGCAAGTGGTGCCGCTTGTGCCCCCGGCTTCTACATGAAACTGATTTAAGGATATCGCTCCACTACTAGGTACTGGCATTATTTACCCTCTAAATCTGAAACTTTTTTCTCTAACTCTTTAATAGCTTCAATAAGCAAACCGACTGTGTTTTGATATTTCATAATATGCAAATCTTTTAAGCCCTCAGACTCTTCAGTTGATTCGTCTACTATATCTACAAGTTCTGGAACAACCTCTTTCACTTCTTGTGCAATAACACCTATTTCTTTTTTGCCAGTAGCGTTCCTGGTGTACTCAACACCTCTTAAAGAGCAAACTTTGTTTAATGCAGAGTCAATATCTTTGATATTAGATTTTAATCTTTCATCTGAATAAGCCGTGACATTTCCTGTCGCTGTGAAATTTCCAGAATTGTCTGTTCTTATCGCCCAACCACCACTTGTAGTTAAAAATCCTTGTGCAGAGTTAGCATCTACATAAATCCAACCAATTTGAGTACCACCAGAATTTTCTAGTCTAAAACCACTTACTGTGGTGTCTGATGACCTTGAGTGCCAATAAACACTTCCTGATTTAGCATAAAAGTGTCTAGCACTAGTTTCATTAATAAAAATACCAGTATCATTTGCAAGTCTCATCCAATTATCTAAATGCATATATCCAAACGATTCAGTAGCTACTAATTTAGAATTTCCGCCTCCAGTCGAGGCGTCAAACCCGTCTACTTGGGCCGCATTTCCGCCATCGGCACTGGTAAGAAAACCCGCTCCGTTTGTTAATTGGTTTGTGTTCGTGACATTTGTGGCCCCGGCCGCAATCCCATCCAGTTTAGTTCCATCTGTTGCAATATCTCTACCATCAACAGTTCCTGTGACTGCAATATCTCCTGTGACATTGAAACCATTTGTGCTAGTTCTGGCTTTTTCTGTTCCAGCTTTATAAAGAATTAAATCGCCACCATCATTAGCAGTTAAATAGTTTTCACTATCACCAGCATTTTTAATACTTAAATTTGTAGCTAATAAAGTTAAATTACCTGTTCCAGAATCTTTAATTATTGAATTTGAGCCATCATGGTAAATTTCTAAATCATCCCCTGTACCAAATAATGCTTTTTTATTATCGTCAAAGTTTGCTGAATTAAATCTTATATTAACCTCAGTTCCCGTAGCTGAGAAAATTGCATCAACGGAGTCCAGGTCATTATTTATTTTTGTGCCCCAGGTGTCCGTGGATCCGCCAACGGCCGGTTTTGTTAAATTTAGATTATTAGTAAATGTATCGCTCATAATATTTCCTATTTTTTATGGAGTTCGTGCAATTTTTTGTTGTGTCCAGGTGGTTGCGGTTGCACTTTGCAATGTCCATTTTAAACCGCCATCACTTAAAATACTAGAGGACGGCGACAATGACGCCTCCAGAAAATACCTTCTTATACCGCTTGAGGAAAGTCCAGATTCCGGTACCACATTACATGACCCTACTAACAAGAATGTAGCCTCAACGCCTGGTTGCACGGATCCTATATCGGCCTGGCCTCCCATACCAGGGTGGTTAGCACAAAAATAATATAATTGTTGTGTCGTGCCTGTAATATTATTGACTGATAAATAGGCTCCCGGTGTTCCTGGTGTGCCAACATAAGTTGCTCCAACCCAATATAAAGAGTCGTAAACAAAAGCAGATGCCGGGGATGTAGTGTGTGGAGTACCATTAGCCGAAATTGCTTTAAAAGTTGACCCGGTTGCACTTGCCGTTCCTGGGCTTGTGTCTGCTACTGCTTGATAGGCGGGGAGTCCATTTATTGACAAAACATTTAGGCCATTTACGAGGATAGTTCCAATAGTGGCCGTGACTTGTGGATCTTTTGTGACTGTCGTGGTTGGATAAACATAAGGATAAGCATTGCCGGTATAAGTTGGGGCCTGGCCAGATGTATCGCCATTATTGATATAAATAGTTCTTCTTTGTTTTGATCCTGTTCCGCCAGGGTTTTGATCACTATCGGAAGCGGCCGCAATTTGTAAATATTCATTTCCACTACTATCTTTTCTTAGTGAAATATGTGCCATAACATTGTTGTGAACACCATCTGGGGCGGCTGATAAAAATATAGGATGACCGGCGTTTGAAGTGTCTTCCTGGATTAACCTTATTGCATAGTCTGGTTTTAAAGTAATATCTGCTCTTGCGGATCCACTATTATAAGGGGAGAAAGCATTTCCACCGCCATAAGAAACAACATAAAAATCTATATATTGACTTTGATATTGAGGATTTAGCGTTAAAACATTAGCAACCTCGTTTATTGAGGTTGTGGCCCCTAAATCAATTTGTGTCCCTACTGATATTGTCGATGATGTTCCTTGCGGATTTACCTGGCCTAAATCAATTTGTGTGCCGACGGCCGTCTGTGACGAGGTTTCGCTTAAACTTGTTGCTCCTAGATCAATTTGTGTGCCGGTTTGGTTAGAAGCCGATGCAAGTGAAATAGAAACCTGGCCCTGGTCAATTTGATTACCGGTTGCCGTATGGCCCGAAGTAACCAAAATAAATGTTTCTGCCTGGTCGACCTGTGTTCCGTGTACCAGGCTCCCAGATCCTTCAGATAAAGTTAAGGGGATCCCTAATTTTATTCGCCTGTAATCTGCATTTAAATCAGAAACACCATTAACAGTCGAGCTTTGTTGAAATATATGATTACCCTGGATAGACGCACTTGTCCCTTGAGCAACAGTTTCCGGGCCTAAGAGAGTAAAAGTCAAACTTGGAGATTGACTAACACCCGCCGTGCCGCTTATATCTGACTCAGCAAAATGGTATCCAGGCGTTCCGTACCTGGAACGCCCATAGAAATAACTGCCGTAAGGAACAGAGGACATTTAAGACCTCTACTATGTAAGTGTAATATCTATCGCAGAAGCGTTAAATCTAAACACATCTCCGGTACTAACACTTTTTGAAGTAGTTAGCGTTCCGTATGCAAGTAAGTTTCCGCTTGTGGCGGCGTCAAAGATACCCATTGCAACAACAGTTCCGTAGTTTGCGGTTGCAGTAGCATATTCAACGTTTGCGGCGTTAGTCGCCGTGTTTCCACTGACATTAAAAGTCGCAGTTTGTCGAGCATAAGCTCCACCATTGACCTCTGTGCCTCCCCCTGAATCCGTGGGGGCCGCCGTGTAAAGGGCGATATGTAAAGTAGTCGGGGCGGTATAAGCCGAGCCACCGAATACGTGTTCTAAGACTTTCGTCTCTAAAAAATCACTAAAACCGGCCATAGTAAGTTCCTCCTTATAATTTAGCTTTTATAGTAGTAATTTTGCGATTTTGGTTTGCCATAAGTTCGCCTTTTTAAAATTAAGGATCCCTTATGATAATCCGCTTTCGCCTGTTGCATCCTTAGTTCTTCCATTGCTTTTTCAAAGTATTGGACAAATAAAGGAATTCTTTGATCTTCCATTAAATAAATAGAAGCGTGTTTCAAGGCCCCATATAAATAAACATCGGGGGCAGTTCTTGATAAAAAATTTTCTGTATTGACAGTTCCCAGGGGCGGTAGTTCCGCATAATAAACCATTTGTAGCGTGTAGCTCTGGTCTGGTGTTGGGGCCAATTCTAAAGTGTCGCCGTCTACTGCAAAATATTTAGGTTGTCCGGTAGGATCATCATTTGCAGTTCTATAATCATCCATTGACTCCAGGCTAAGTTGTTTCAAATTGACTGTCGGGTTTGTGTTTTGAATATCTATATTGACGGCACCTAGCCAATCGCCAGGTAATTGAACATATTGTGTATCAGCGACGGCCGTCACTCTTTTCATCATATCTTTGTGCCTTAGTTTTCTATTAACTTCGGCCTCAGTATGTTTAATAAAATCGTCCAGGACATTAGTTAGGTCTGATCTATTAAGATAATTTGAAATTTGCGTTTTTAATTCTGTGTAATTCATATCAAACCTTTCCTGGCCAAGTTCTAAAAATGGCGTTGTCTGGGTTGTTTAACCATTGACGCCATTTTGCTTTATCTTTGTGCCAACCTTCCTGGACTGCTTTTTCCCAGATGACCAGGGGCACCTCTGCTACGTGACGTAAATCTTTCCCAGGGGCGTTATCTCTTAGTTGCTTAACATAACCAATAGTATTGCTGACATCCTGGGTAGTCGTTGTGACTCCCTTTCCGTCTTCCGTGTGGAATTCAGTTTTTAAACCAGATTTATTGGCAATAAGCGTTGTTTTTTTCATAGCTGATCATAGTGGGGCCCCAGGAGAATAAACCAGGGCCCCAATATTTATTATGCAGTTAAATCAGCTACGATTCCGTGTGCTGCTTCGTTAGAAACCTCTAAACCATACTCAGCGAGTAATAGTTTAGTTTCAGCATCACCAATAGCGGCGATGTCTACTGTTTTAAAGTTTCTTAAGAAACACACTTTAGCGTACTCTGGATCTACTAAAAGTAGAGACCTGTCTCTGCTTCTGTTTGACGGAATTATTTCTAAATTTCCGAAATCAGACGCATAGATTGAAACGCTTGAGCTTACTGTGTTTACATCTACAGTCGCTCTAGTGTTAGCTCGTCCAGTAAAACCAGAAATAACTTGTTTATTTACTGGCCCGGCGATTGCTAATTTAGGCTCTGCTCCATTTGTGAACATAGACTGTAAAACACCTTTCAAAAGTGTTTCAGTTAGTGCACGTCTGTTTGCAGTAGAGGCATCAGTAGCGGCCGCAGAAGCGGATCCGTTAGAGCCTCCAGTACCTCTGCTTACATTAGTAGCAACCCAAGCCTCGAAAGACCTTGTAGCTCTTGCAGTTGAAGCATTACCGGCATTTTTAGCCTGGTTTTGGCACAATGCAGTTTCCATATTTCTCTTAAGAGCTTTTGACATAATAGCGAGTTGGTGTGCCATTTCTGACCTTTTACCCGCCGGGTCACTTCCTTCTTGAGATCCGGAAATTGTCGCATTGACTGAGTTAATTTGACAAACATTTGTTTCCCTTACAGTTGGAGTAGATGCCGCACGAGAAATTTCAAAACCTTCTATTTCTCCTGTTGCACTTACCGCCGGTAAGTTTTCTGTTTGCCAATCGAAGACAACATTAGAAACATTTTTAGTTCCTAGTGCTGACATAAATGGTGTACTTGATGGATCAATGTTAAAAATCGTGTTCGATAGTTCTTCACGATCCGCAGTAGCATCATAAGTTGTAAAAGCATTTGTGACTTTTGCCATTTTATAATCCTCCTTTAAAGATTATTTAGTTGTTATAAAAGTTGCTCGAAAACTTTGGCCGCATCGCTTACGCTTCCGCTTTTCCTTAGTTTCGATTTAGCGTTCTTTAACGGAGTATTACTTTTGATTTTGTTAGAGTTTCCTGGCTTAGAAATTCTTGCCGGAGCTTCTTTCGGTTTGGTCTTCACGGCCTTTTTTACTTTGCTGTGTGACCAAGCGTCTCTCAATAAGAGAATAAGTCGCCCGTCATAAATTTGTGACAGTTCTTCTTGAGTGAAACCTAAACCTTTTGCGTAAGTCATCATTGACTCGGCTTCTTTTTTTGCTAATTCGTTGTCTTTCCATTCTGGAATTTTTTCGTCTATTAGCTTTTGGCCTTCTACCGCTTGTGATCTTAAAGCCGCCTGGCTTTCAAATTCTTGCTCTTGTTTCAAACGATTCATTTCGTTTTCTACAAATTTCAGCGTTTCGCCTGTTTTATTCCACTCTTCCTTTTGCCTCAAATATTCTTGAGGGTCCTGGTCGATTAACTGTTGCCAATTCGGCTCCTGTCGCAGATTATTTTTTATCATCATCTGCATCTTAGGTAATAAGTCGTTATATAACGCTCTTTCCTCAGACAGTTCGAGATTCTTTGCATTAAATTCTTGCTGTTGTTGTTCAGCTTGTTTTCTTTGCTCTGCTACCTCTTGTGTCTTTTTTGTGTAATCTTTCTGACGACTGTATCCGGCCTTAAGCTCGTCAAGGTCTACCTCCACATTTTCTCCGCCTACATTGACAGTGAAAATTTGAGGCTCCTCTTCGCCCTGGTCTTCTACTTCGTCCTCTTCGGATCGCTCGTCGGTTTCTTCTTCTATTTCTTCCTCGGTTTCAGCTTCCGCCTCTACCTCAGTCTCTATTTCCGTTTCTTCCGACTCTTCTTGCTCTGTCTCTTGTACTGGCTCTGCTTGTTTTTCCTCTTCGGGAGTAAGCATATCCAGGAAAATAGACTCAGCTTTTTCTGTTGGATCTTGAGAAGCGGTCTCGTTGTTATCGCTCATATTCGTGTCCTCTAGTTAAATTATCTCACGACTACTGTAAAAATTACAATAGCCACCTTAAGAAACTTTTCTTAAAACATTAAAGTCCTTAGAATTTAGTTTCCCTTTTTCGACGATGATTCTTAAATGTCGTTCTACCTCTGGTAAAACTTTTAATGCCCGGTAAAGATTCTCCCGTGTGTCCAGGTCTTTAGCCGAGGTTGATTCCCATTCTTTTATTAACTCATTTTTGTAATTATTAAAAGCACTTTTAAAGACATCACTTTCCAGGAGTCTTTCGGCCTCTTGGCCGTCATTTATCTCTTTTTGTTTATCCATTTAATATTTGGTCTATTTTTTCCTCAAGTTTGTCAAATCGACTCAAAAGCCTGTCCATATCACGCTCATTATCGATTTTTGAAACATAGTCTTTAGACATTTCCTCCCTAGTTTTATTTAATAAAATATCGACTCTTTTTAACTCCTGGCTATTTTGACGGATCCCATAAACAAGCGGGGCGTATACCAGAGTTAAAATAACATTCCAGACTAAATAAGGTGTCAATTCCATAATTAATAACTCCAGACAGTAGGTCGATTATTCGCCTTAGATATATCCAAGTGAATAAACCTCTGTTTGTGGTCTCCTTTCATATTAACACCTATTCCGGAAAAATTTAGTTCGGTTGCCGCACATAATATTTTATGAGCATCGGCTCCAGAACACAAGATGTCGGCCGCCAGGCCTTTATTGTGTGTTCCTTTTATTTTTTTCTTTTTCTCTATTGGATGGTCGTCGCAACGATACCCGGAGGATATTTTTAGAGGCATATCTACTTTAGTCCTTAATTGTTGCAATTTAGAAACCAGGTCAAGCGATATTCCTTGTTTGCCGCAATGCTGACAAGCAAACTCTTCCGGATTGAAATTAGGAAAGTTCCAAATCATTAAACACTCCTATATGGCCCAGGTATTCGCCTACGATTATTAGATCCGGATTCATTTTTATTGCTTTTTCCTGGGCGTCCTCAAAACTTAAAGCCTTAATTATGGGCCCACTAAATAAATGTTCCTGGCCCGTTGACGAAATGGCTTTTATTTCTGAAAGAAACATTAACATTAGCGAGGATCTATAATTTCTTTTGCTACTTTAGTTTTTTCTTTCAATAAATTTGACTTGTCGTATGATCTTAAGCCACTCATTCCAAGCATAGCCATCAATATTGTCGATAATTGTGTGAAATCAAACTCTGGCAAAACTACACTAACGCCAGATAATCGTGCGGCCCACTCTGCTATTGGTAAAATAATAAAATGAACGCCCAGGGCAATAGAACATATCCATCCCACACTAGGTCGCCAGGAGTTTTGAAACCAATTTTTTGATTTTGCATCCTCTTTTAATAATTCAATCTGGGCCATATTAGCCTGGTGAAATAGAGTTTGCAGTTCGTGGTCTAATTTAGCCTGGAGATCTTTGTCTTTGACAAATTTTCCAATAATATCAGACGCCGGTTTTAATAGACTTTCGATCATTTGTTTTCCTCTTAGTTTTAAAAATTTTGTCCCAGTTGGCGTCAAAAGTTTTTTTATTAACTTTCATCGGCCTTGGATCCGACCCCTTGGACATTATTTTTTTTTGCTTTTTTTCTTTTTATTTTTCATCGGCGGTCTTCCACGCTTAGATCCATAAGTACCTTTACCTTTTGGCATTATGCCCTCCTTTTTTTGGTTGGTTTTTTAACAGTTTTTTTGGCAAGTCGGAACGCCTTGGCCGTTGGGGCCCCTTTAGTTCCTGGCTTACGCATTTTCTCGCCGGATCCGGACTTGATCCTGGCCCGTTTGGCGTGAATATTTTTATATAACCCTGGTCTTTTCTTTTTTGGCATTATTACCTCCTACCATTTAGTTTTGTTGGCCCAATAAGCAGCACTCATCTTGCCTTTGGCGATATTTTTTGCGTGTCGGGCCTTAAATGACTTTCGTCTGGCCTTGTCTTTTGCACTTGACGGACTTTTTCCGGCCCCGGAGACTCCTTGTTGGCCAAACCTAATCGTTTTTATTTTGTCTCCGCTCTTAGCGACGACAACATGGCTCTTAGTTTTATGTCCAGGCGTTCTTTTAGGCTTGTTGAAACCCGATACCCCGGCTCTTTTTAGTCTTGGATCCCTTGCCATATTAATTTCCGTATATTGTCTCGTGTAATTTGCCGACTTCTTTCTCCAGGTACTTTATTTTTTCATTTTGCTCGACATCCAGGGGCAAGACACCTCCGCTTTCCCACTCACGTTGCCATTGTGAGAGTTCTTTTATATCGGCCTTTAATGAGATAACCTGGTTATCCAGGGTGTTTACCTGTTCAGTTAAAGTCACATAAGTATAAGTAAGAGCACCGATGGCCCCAATTATCTGAATTAGATAAGGCAAAGAAAAAGTTAATTTGCTTTTGTCGCTTATATCTTCCATTAATGTAGCCATTCCTCACTTACTTTTACTATTTCAATTTTATCGTTGTCTAATAATGCCTCTCTAAAAACTAATCTTAAATAAAGCTCGGCCTCTTCATAAGTGTCGGCTTTTATTTCTGTGCCAACAAATAATCTGTCCTCGGCAACGGCCTCTAAATGGAAAACCTTATTGCGGTTGGCCGCCAGGGTTTCCAGTAGATGATCCGTTAAGTCCGACAGACTTGTTTCGTTGTCTAATTTCTTCTTTATCTCTTTCCAGGTACGCATTTATTTCCGCCATAGTTAGTTCTGTGCCATATTTAGCATTAAGTTCCATCACTTTTAATATTGCGTCGGCCTGGGCCTGGTCTCTTCTGAAATCGTCATCCATAAGAATTTTAAGTCTGTCATTTTCAGCGTCGACGATGGCTTTATTTGCCGATGCTTTTGCTTTTTCACTCTCAGCCATTGCCAACATTTCCTGGGCGTCTGGTTTTTGTTGTTCCGGACTAGGTGGTGGCGTTGGGGCGACTTGAGTGTTTATAAATTGTTGTGCGTCTTTAAAACCGGCTAACTCAATAAATTTAGTCATAGCGTTAGCGTATTGTTGGCCTGTCACTAATGGGTTGTTAGGGCCTAACTTTTCTAAAATCATTTCTTGTTTGCTTAAAAGACTTGCCAGGACGGCCGCTTTTTCCTCGTCGCTTGATTTAGAAATAGCAACGTTGACTTGTATGTCTTTATTGATATCCCAAAATTTAGGATCTACCGGAATAAATTTATTATTTAATTTGAAAACATCTTGCTCGTTTTGGTTTCTTATCACGACATTATTTACAATTCTAAATAATGGCTTAAGGCCTGTTTCTGCAAAATGACGACAAATTAATTCTATACGGCCCTGGGCCGCACTCATTGTGCCAACGACGGCCGCTTTTGTTGATGATTGTAAGGCGTCTGCATTTAGGCCCATCGACGCTTTAGAAACACCTGTTCGCTCTTCTTTAACATTGTCCAGGTAATTCATAACCGGGAACGCTTCCTTGCCGACAAAAGGTGTCGTCAATGCTTGAATTTGTCCAGGAGCTCTTTGCCTAATTGGTTGACCAATATCGGTGTTCATTAAGTCTTCTAAATTTACCTGGCCCTCAACGACTGCATACCTGGGGAAAATAGCGTGGCCCAAACTGTCCAGGCTATCTCTCATTATTTGCGATTTAGCCGCCTGGATAGGTTTTAAATAATCTGCCGGACAAGATCCTATCGCCGTGTGTGGCTCTGGATCCGGACAGAACATTGCTATTGGTAGCTCGTCGCAAGGCTCTATAAATAAAATATTGCAACCTTCTCCGGCCGTACAAACTTTAATTCTTTCATCTATACCATCGCCGTCTAGGTCATAGTGCAAATAGTGTTCAACATAATAAACCTCTTTAGAGTCGGCTCTATCTGGGCCCGTGACATCATTGAAAGGGTTTCTGGCCTGTATTTCGTTTTGCGTTTCTGGATCTAAGTAGTTCCCGGCCCCGGCATATTGCTCGACCTCTTCTGGGTCATAACCCATCGATACTAATTCTGAAACTGTCATTAAGCGGCGGTGGGCCACATAACTTGCGGTCTCTATTGTCCTGGCGTCCCTGGATATTAAAATTTCCTCTGGCGGCACGGCATCAACGCAAACTTTGTTTTTCTTTTTTACACGCCTAATATCTATGTCGTATCTTAGCGGAATAGATTGTGTTATTTGTTGGCCCGTACTGTCGTCATAAACCTCCCTGGTCATTTCCTCGGTTTTTTCTTTTACAATTTCTACCTCAATGTCCTGGAGCAATGCCTGGCGTTGGTCTGATGTTAAATTTGTATAACTGTGGTTTGTGACTGTTAGGCCCTCGTCATAATAAACTTTAACAAACCCGGCTTTTCTAATTAGTGCATCTTTGAAAGCATTATATAAAACCTGGAAACCATTATTTTTTTGTGTGATCACATAATTTATATAGTCGGTTTGTTGTTCAGCTAATTCTATGTCTTCTGGCCCCTGGGGGACAAATTCAACAATTTTTTTGGATCCGAAAAAAGTACGCATTATAGACGGCATCATAAATAAAACGCTGTCTCTTACATCTGTGCTGACATATTCTGACTGGAGTTCGCTACCATTTACAGGCTCGGCTCCTAAATAATAGTCTGTGTTTTCTGCTCGTTCTTGACCAATTTGGTCGATGAAGTCACGAGCGTCGTCCATTTCTGTTTTAATAATTGATGATAATTCTTGTGAGTCATATTCTTGCTCATCCATTTCGTACTTATCTTCGTGTGCCATAACTTTTAACCTACTCTGTAAATTTTAGACTTTAGGGGTTTCTTAAAATTATATCCCATAAAAGAATCTTTTACACTAAAGGCGGCCGCACTTGATCCCATCGTTAGTGCCAGGGCGTCTGCTTTGTCCGGCGACTTGATTCCTCTTTTTCTCATTTCTTCTTTAGACTCAATTTTAATTTTTCCCGTTGATGTATATTTGTAAATTGGCGAGGCTAATTCTGTCACTAGACCATCGTCGTTGGGAATCCGGACATCACGCCCCGCCAACCAATCTCTAACCGCAAACCATAACTCGGCTCTAAGGTTTAAATAATTCTTTCTAGACGCCGGGCTCTCTGCAACATTAATACCTCTAACAGGTAAATTCTGTTCGGCTAATCTGTCAACAACCCCGGCCCCAATACCAATAACATCAATTAATATTTCTTGCGGCCTGTTGTTAGTTTGCTCGTCGTCGTATTTATTTTTTATTGCCCCACATAATTGCATCAAGTCCATCGAATTATAAGTTCGTATTTCGAGAATATGATTACCCTGGCGAATACATAAAGCACTCTGGTCGCTACCTTGCCTGGCTACATCAAGGCCCCAAACTATCGGCTCGGATCCGGTAAGTGCAACATCTCTATCAATGGCCGACCTTATTAGATCCATTCCAATAACTGTGTCATCATCAAACCTGGGAAACTCTCCCATAACCTCAACCCTGGCCACGCTAGACTCTTCGCCGTACTGCTCTAGCATTTTATTAAATAATTCTTTGTCTGTACCCTCAACTGTCCTGGAGTCTATTTGCTCGGTGTTCCAATAACTTTTGGCACTATGAAATGACTCATAAAATGGGCCGCTATTTCTCCTGGGGTTAGAAAAAGCAAACCAAAACCTATCTGGTGTTGGCTCTGTAAAGAAACCCTCACTAACTGAATAAATAGATCCTGGTATACCAGAGGCCTCATCCATAATTAATAAAATTCCATAATTACTGTGCACACCGGCAAAAGCGTCCGGGGACTCTTCCGACCATAATTGTGCCTGGGCGTAATAATATCCGGTGTCAATTTTTAAATCTTTTCTCAAGGCCTCATCAAACCAGGGGGCCGGTCTTATGGTCGTTGCTGTTTTTGCAAACCAATGACTATTAATAGCCAGGGTTAACCATTTTCCTAGTTCGGCCCAAGTCCTTGACCTTAATTGTTGTTCGGTGTTTGCCGTGACAATAGTCGTACTACCTAGCCTGGTAGATAACATCCACAAAATTAACCAGGCTACCAGGGCCGACTTTCCAATACCACGGCCCGATGCTACGGCCTGTCTAAACATTTCCGGAGTTATATCTCCCTGGTTTCTAGCAATGGCCCGTTCTAGATCCAGTAAAATTTTTTTTTGCCAGGCACGGGGCCCTTTAAAATTATGCAAGGGGGTGCCTGGCTTATCCCACTCAAAAATAAAATTTACAAATTTTAATGGACTGTCTTTTATTTCTGGCGACCATATAGAAGCCATTAGTTCCTTTTCATATTTACTGTTCATTTGCTCTCCTTACTAATTCGACAAAATGTTTGGCGTCTACCACAACAAGCGGTAACGATCTATTTCGCTTTATTACAAGTAGCGGCTCATATTTGCCGCTATTATCCTGGGCCTGGATATAACTTTTCCAAACATTAACGGCCTCCTGGTTTTTGCATTCGGTGGCATATGGGAAACGGGCCCGACTTTCGGATCCGATAATAATATCTTCGCCCTGGCTACCCATAGGCCTAGACTCCAGGTCTTCCGGGTTTAAATCCAATATTTCAATTAATAGGTTGCGAAACCATTTTTGTAATATACGGCCTTTTTGTTTAGCTGATTGCGGTTTCATAGTGCTACTACTCTCCAGGCTCTTTGAAAACAGAAAAAAAATTAGTGCATAGGTCGCACAAAACATGGGGTCCGGAAAAAAATAGGGGGGGGATCTGAGGAGTTAGATCCTCCCCCGTTCTGATTAAGCATTTTGAAGTGGATGGAGAGAATTCAAAATTGTGGGACTTAATCATAGGTAATTAACTACCAACATTCTTTTTAGGAAGATGGTTATCCTGGGGAATGTCTGTTATATCAAGGCTCTCGCCGTCTATGATCCTGGTGTTGTTATTTTGTTGATCATGTATCCTGGCCCTGGCGTCTTCCAGGACATCTTTTAAATTAATATTAATCTCAGTCTCCTGGCGGTCTTGCCATTCGCCCTCGCCACCCTTGTTTTTGAGCCAAAAGATTTGACTTGGGACGCTTCCTTTTAGGGCATTTTGGTAGAGGCTATTAACTATCTTGGCCCGGCCCAAACTTTCTCCCTTTTTTAATGCGTCACTTATTTCACTTTTTTTAGACTCTCTTTGCCAAACATTCCATGAAATCCCAAGCGTTTTACAGATATCCATAATGCCTAGGCCAGTTGCGGCTAATTGCGTAATTCTATCGCAATCATCAGTCGTGAGCACTTTCATCTTACGGCCCGGACTATTCTTCTGGTTTTTTATCTCTTTCATCTTCTAACTCTTTAAATGTAGTTTGACTATCGCCGACCTTTAAGACTGCATCTTTGCCGGTGTATTCTTGGTAGCGTCTAATAATAACGTCACAATATTGTGGATCCAGTTCCATTGAATAACATTTGCGGCCAGATTTCTCACAACCAATTAATGTTGAGCCAGAGCCTCCAAAATAATCTGCAACGATGTCGCTACCTTTACTATGATTTAAGATGGCCTCTTCTGTCAATGCTACCGGCTTTTGCGTAGCGTGTACATATTTCATGGTTGAGTCTTTTTGTATTCTCCAAATAGTCGTCTTATCTCTGGCCCCGATAAAATAATGTTGGCCGTCGCCTTGCTTCCAACCAAACAATATTGGCTCGTGTTGGGCCCGATAATCTTGGTAGCCAAGACCGGCATTACCTTTATCCCAAATAATATTGGCAGACTTTTTAAAATGTTTAGCAAACTCTACCTCGAATGTTATCTTGGCCTCACTTACTGAGTCTGGATGACAAACAAATATACAGGCTAGAGGCTTCATATAAGAGTAATAATTAGCAAATATATCTCCAATAAATTCATTAAATTGGTCTGGCGTCATAGCGTCGTTTTTTATTTTGCCGTATTCTTTTTTGTGCATATCTTGTTGGCGGCCGCCAGAGTAATCGACATTGTACGGCGGATCCGTAAAAACAAGATCAGCTAATTGGCCGTCCATTAATTTATTACAGTCTGTATCCAGGGTAGCGTCACCGCATAATAATCTATGCTCACCCAGGATCCATAAGTCTCCAGGCTTCGTTATAAATTCGTCCTGGACATCTGGTACCTGGTCTTCATCTACCAGGCCGTCGTTTTTATCGGCCAGGATGTTCTTTAACTCATCATCTGTAAAGCCAAGGATATCAACATCAAAGTCTAGTTCGCCCAGGTCATCTATTTCAAGTTTAAGCATATCTAAGTCCCAACCGGCATTAAGAGCTAGTCTATTGTCTGCTATTACATATGCTTTTTTTTGTGCGTCTGATAGATAGCCAAGATTAATTGTTGGCACTTCTTTTAGGCCTAACTTTTGTGCGGCCATTAGTCGGCCGTGCCCGGCTATTATTGAATTATCGTCATCTACCAGGATAGGGTTAGTAAAGCCAAACTCTTTTATTGAGCTTACTATTTGGTTTACCTGGTAGTCGTCGTGCGTTCTGCTGTTCCTGGCGTAAGGAATTAAATCCTTTACCTGGAGAGTCTTAATTTCTTGTGCTGCATTTGTCATAGTGTCCATCCATAAAAAAAATTATCCGATATATTTTAAGTGATTTTAGAATCTGTGAACAGTCCGGGGCCCGGACACTTGTTGTGGTCGTACTATATCGGTTATAATACGACTACATTACTTAAGGAGGTTATAAATGGAACATACTCAAGTAATTTACAAGGTTGGATATTTTATGCCAGATTTGGGCGGCTACATTTGGAATCAATTTAGAGATGAAAAATTAGCCGAAGATAAAGCCAGGAGCCTTAAGGAGTCTGGTTATGATGTCCTGGTACAAAAAAAGTATCTAATTAATTTACATGAAAAAGCGAGAGGAGAGTGGAGCTAACATTCAGACCAGGTCAAAAGGTTAGAATTTTAGGGACTACTTATTTCTGTTTGATCACACGAATAGATCGTGAGTCAAATAAAGCCGTTCTTTGGGATTTAGAAATTGCCAAAATCCGTACTAAAAAAGAGCGTCTGAATAACTTAGAAATAATAGACTACTAAATAGGACGACCATTTTGAGCGACTATTTTATGAATAGGAATATTTTAGTTCTAAAAACACCCCCTTACATTACAGGAGAGAATTGTGAAATATAAAAACCAGGAGAGGTATGCTCAAAGAAATAAGGAAAAAGGTTTAGTTAGATCCACTGTGTGGATCCCAAAACAATTTGAGCAAGAGCTTAAAGATAAGGCCCTGGAGTTAAGACAAAAGCACGAGGAGTTGCAAAGAGGGGCCCAGGTCAATCACAACACACTTAATGGTCATAACATCCAGGAGGAAAACTATGGTTAATACTGGCGACTTAAATGCCTTGGCCCAGGATTTTTTTGAAGCACATAAGGACGACTTTATAAATGACGGCCCCCAGGCATTACCTCTTATTTATGCAAAAATGAGTAGATATTTATTAACTGGCAATAAGACAGATATAAGTCCAGAGGCCGAGCGATTATTAAAGGCCATAAATAATTATATTCATTATCAATTAGAAACAAGAATACAAGGTGTCGGGCAAAATCTTACTCCCCTAACTCCCCCCCATCGATTTTGACCCGGCACTCCTATGGTTAATAAATACAGAGAAACCAAACATCAGAGCGTTTGTGGATCCAGGGGAAAAAAGACCAGTCAAGGTCGAGGCAACATTGCGTTTAGTACAATGAATAAAAACCGCAAACGCTCGTTCAAAAAATATAGAGGCCAAGGTAAATGACAGATCAGTTAGAAATATCTTTTAAATCTTATTGTCACTTAATGTGGCTAGAGGCTAACAGGGAAAGACGGGCCTACCAGGAGGACTCTATTTCTTATGATGATTATGTGATCGCAAATTTAGATTTTTTATATGACAAATACCAAGCCAAGGGAGGGTTAGTAGACGATGATTAAAAATTTTATAATTTTATTTATGGCCATAATTGTTGTGGCTTTTGTTTATAATTTAGAAATATATTTAGTATGAATAAAGAAGTTAAAACTAAATCCTGGCCTAACGGCCGCATTTCGGAAAAGTCTTTAGAAAGATTGAAAGCCAAATATAAAATTAAAGAGGCAAAGAATAAATGAATGAACAATTATTTTGGTTTTGCTTACTGCTTTTAATTATGGCGACATATGTTGGCGTTAATACAATTATTTATTTTGCCGAGGTTGCTAGTGGATACTGACACCAGGATTAATATTGAAAATGCCTATAAGACTCGTTGGGTGTGGTATCACACTATCCTTTGCCTAAATTTATTTTTGACAAATTGTCTGCTGATTTCTTTAATAACTATTATTAGCTTGAAAATGTAGTTGGAGGAGCCTAGACCTTTTTGGGAGAATTATGGGGGAGTGTGTGTCCAGGCTCCAAATCTTTTATGATCATAACATTATTAATCTGCATTTACACGGATCCTAAAGAATTCTCTTGTTAGGTACCGCCTTATAATTGCAGTGATTGTCAAGACTATGGTCTGGGCCCCGCTAATATATAAAGGGTTAGTTGTAAACCAAGTCATCACAACCAAGACAGTAAACCCCAAGGGGAAATTTATACATAAGCCAATAAAAGTATCGCTTATGCTTTCTAAAAAACTTTTTTTATTCATTTTTGTTTATCTCCTCGGCCAGGATAAAATTAAGGCCGCATAGTATTATATGTTTCTTTTGTCGCTTACTGACTAATTTGCTTACGCCAATCTTTTCCTGGCCCTCCAAGACAACCCAAATAACATTCTTTTCCATTAGCTCAACAATGGCCTTATGAACTGTTTTTCTATTTAGGCCTACCATTGCGGCTAAATAAGTAAAACTGTCCCAGGTACTAAACGATTGACCTCGATATCTTTCAGCAATCGCCCAGGCAACCATTTTGTCCCGGCTTGTTAAATCTTTTCTGTTTGCTACTTTATTTCTATACCAAAACCACACGGACGCTTTTAATGGCCCGTATGATTTATAGTGGTTTGCTACTCGGATATTTATTTCAGCACTATCTTTGCCAGGCAGACTTGTTGTGATCCACCAGTAATTATCAAAATTACTTTTTCTTCGATAATAGCCTTTCATTATTTTCCCCTGGACTTTGAAAAGGTTTGAGCCAATACTTTTCCATATGATTTATTAAGCCATTACCCAGGGTGTAGATTCTCAATCTTTTATCCTGGTCATCGCACTCTTTATTTAAAAATTCGGAACCTATTCCCTGGGTTAGCACCTCATAAATAGTTGTGCGGCCACCGATACGCTTTGGTATATGGCGACAAATTTTCTCCAGGTTTATATTCTTATTTAAAAATAAATAATTACAAATCATATTGTGCAACATAGACTGAGTATAAAATCTATGTTCGGGTGAGTCTTCGTGACACAAACTGTAATCAATCGACTCAAGCATCTTTAAACCTACATTCATGGGCCCATCATCCCGTTTATCATAACGCCCCATTGACGGGCCTTATATAAATCTGTGTCTTCTACTAAATTGCACATTTAATTTCTCCTATTCTGTTTACTAAATGTTCTCTTAAACTGTATTCATTTATCATCTACTTATTAGTGCTAATTACCCTTATAAAAACTGGTACTAAAATTTAGAAGCTTAATTCCCCTGGTAAGGCTTCCGCCTAAGTCAAAGATATAATAATCTTTTTCCCTGGCACTCGACTTCCCCCTTGCCGCATTATCCACAATCAATTCACACTCCTACTGAATTGGCCCGGCCCCTCCAGGGCCGTGCCAATATATATGTTCCTATATATGTCTATGTGGGTACCCCTATGGTCGCAAACGAGGGCCTTTGCGGGTACGCATATGGTCACTAATTCCACTTTATATCCTCCTCTTTATTGACCATTTCCAGGACATTTTCACGTCTGATCATAGTTTTAACACCCATATCAGCGTCACTATTGGCCTTAACAACGGCCGCCCTAATCACTTTTAAGCGGTCATATTCAACGCCATATTTAAGACATATTTCCCGGCCGCTATCTTCGTCGCAAAGAAATAAAGCCAAACATACTCGTGAAGAGTCCACAATGGCCGAGGCACCTCTGATCGACTGCCTCGCCGCCATTGGGTCGTCAATGCTGACCAACCCGGCTTTTGACATATGATGAACGCTCAATGTGCAACAATTATATTTGCTACTGATCATTTGACATAATTGACTATATAACTGGCCCACCTCATTATCATTTGTCGGAGCCGCAACAAACGCCTGGATAGGATCCAAGACAACTAATTCCAGGTTAGGAATTGATTCCAGGCTATCTACTAGGTCATATGCTTGTTTGGTAATATGGAGGCCATTAGCACTATCCGACTTGATTAATGTTAATGGCCTCGCTAATTCTGGAACACTTATTATATAGACATCATATAAAGAACTAAACCTATCGCCGCCAGGATCCAACGCATTTATTCGTCTATGGGTTTCTGCCAAATCGTCCTCGGCCGTTATATATACTGCATTGCCTTTTTTATTTATTGGCTTACCCATAAAAAAGCCGTTGCCCTTTGCAACGCTATGACATAAGTCCAGGCATATAAAACTTTTTCCAACGCCACCTATTGAGGCAATGACTCCGTTTTTAGATGACTCAATTAGGCCCTCAACTAACCATTCTCTTTGCGGCGGGTTTTTGTCCAGGCTTCTTATTGTATTAGCCTTAATATTAAAGGCACTTATTGTTAATTGTCTTTTGACCTCTTCTAATCCTTGCTCATTGTGGACATCATTAAAGTCATAACCAAGTTCCAGAGGCACTTTAACTCTGCAATTATGAACGGCCGCCGCAACTTTGTCGGCCTGGCTTTGGCCAACGCCACTTTTGTCATTATCTAAGGCCAATATTATTTCCGCATTGCAATATTTTCTAATATTAGAAACCGCCTCTAAGGCAAAATTTGCACTAAAAACACAAACAGTCGGCAAGTTTGTGGCCATAAAAACACTCATTGCGGTGGCATAGCCCTCAACAATCACTAATTTTTTGATAGAGTCCCACTCATTAAAACTAAAGCCAACATTAAATATGGATCCTTTGACAAGGCCGCCACTCGTAAATCTTTTATTTCCGTCTTTGTCTATATATTGAAGGCTTGTTATTTGTGGCCCATTATTAGAGGAATATAAAGGCACTACTAATTTTTCATTTGCTAACCGGGCCCCATAATTTTTTATTTTTTTATTATCCAGGTACTTATGATCAGTAACCTCGCTCAGTCTTTCCCATTTCTCCTGGCATTGTAAGGCCACCTCTTTTTGATTAGCCTCCCTTTCCCTTTGTGCTTCTTCCAGGCGTCGCTCTAATTCTTGTTTTATTTTTATCTGTTCGCCTGGATCAAACTCATTAAATTGCTTTGATGCAAACTTATAAGACTCTCCCGTCCGCCAATTACCATAATTGCAAAAAAAGTTTCCATTACCATTGTCGTAAAAAAAGTACCAACCGCTTTTTTCTTGGCCTGTATCGGGCCTGGTTTGAGGTGTTGCCCTAACTTTTACCCTTTGTACGGATCCACTTGTATCTATTGTGACGACATCCAGGCCGTCTTTATTCATTTGCGTAATTAGATCAGCAATAGTTTTGTTTTCGTCTTTATAAACAAAATTCTCGTCTTGATCTAAGTCGCCCCATATTTTCGTTATATCTACCACTTTCAGTCCCCTGGCGACATTCCGTTTTTAGCAATCTCCGTTTCATAACTTAAATAATAAGCAATAAAGAATTTAAAAAATTGTTTTCTATCTTCCTGGGCCCACTCGTGCATAACAAAAGTACCGGCCTTATCTGAATATTCTTTATATTTTTCTTTTATTTGAGTCATTGCAACATCGATGGCCTCCGGATTCCCCGCCGCCGATATTTCTAATTTCTTTCCGGCCGCAAGGGCCTCTCTAATTTTGTCCAGGTGTTTCATTGAACATCCCGCATAATATTTATTATTAAATTCTAAATAAAATCCTCGCCCTGGGGCCAAACAATGACCGCAGAGCGAGGGAAATTTTGTGTAAGGAAATGCCACTCCTAAAAAGGAATGTCATCATCATCCACATCTAGGACACCGCTACCAGGCTTATCCTCGCTTTTATTTTCCTCAGTAAAAGCGTCCCAATTATTTCCTCTTGGGCCAGGATCAAGTTCCAGGTAGCCTCCGTCTCCTTGCACACATAAGCAAGAAACTTTCCTACCTACTAACGAGTCGGTGTTTTTTAAATCCGCTCCGGCAAAATGACATAAGGCTTTATAATTTGCCTTGCTCATATCTAAAAGCATTTCACGCTTATTAGTCTTGCCGTCCTTGGCAACCGCCGTCGGATCGTAGTCTGTTGTGAATGTAGTGCTAAAAAATAAATCTTTATCGATGTTGCTATTGATCATCTTAAAAATTAATTTTAAGGCCTTCCAATCATTTTTCCCGGTCACAATACCACTCTCGGCATTATCATCGGCCCCGGCCACTCTAACAAATTCAAAGTTATAACGGCCCTCCGGCAATTTACCGCCGCCATTACTAGCGGCCGGTTGTTCGCCATCGTCAAAGTTAAATGGTGTTTCCATTTTCTACTCCTTATAAATTATCCAAGATCGTAATTTTCATAGTCCTCTATAAAATCTACAAACTCTCGGATTTTGGTTAATAAATCTTGAGACTCGTCAATCAAGCCATGCGGAAAATCTGTTTGGAATTGTCCGCCGTACTTTTCAACAAAAGGCACAAGAAGCCTATAAGCCTCTTGCACTTTTGCTTTTATGATTTCTAAGTCTTGCTCTTTTGCAAACTCAATAGCCTGGTCTTGCCTGGCCATTTCTAAATCATCGTTAGTCTGCATTAGCTTCCGACTCTTTAGGTTTTGCATTAGAGGCAATTTCGGCACGAATTTTTTGCCAATCAAACGGCATCTCATAAGGTAATTGATACCTATTTTTTGCCAAGTGACTTGCCCTCTCCTCGGTATAAATAACTCTGTCGCCGCTTACCACTTTGACATTGCTACCGCCTTTGCCTTGAGTTTTGACTGTACCTTTTTTATAGGACATAAATAAAACGCAATCGCTATTCTCCTGGAGCAAGTCCGAGGCCTTTTGATTCAATTTTATTGTGTACCTGTCATATGCTTCCGTCTCCGGATCCTCGTGTCGCTTAATAATGCAATGAGCAATCTGACATATGACCATCCCTTTTTGCTCTCTTAATGTTGAAAGCAATTCGGCATATTCTCGCCATACATCTAAAGCGGCCGTGAAACCTCGACCATAACCAGGTGTGTCAATGTTGGCCCACTTATTTTTCTCACAAACATATTTCCAAATAAGAGGCTCAAGCCAATCGACAGAATCAATAATTAAGGATTTAAATTCGTGATCCTCTTTTATTAATGTCTCTAGGCGTCCTTTAAACTCTTCCCAAGATTTCGCCACCGGAAAGTGTTCTGCTTGAATAGTTCCCAGGCCATCCTCGGCAAGTAAAAATATACTTTTATCCATTGAGGCCCCAAAACTAGTCTTACCCACTCCGGCAGTTCCGTAGATCAATAATCTTGGAGGCTTGAGTTTTGATTTTTTTCTTATATCACTTAGACTCATTTTTACCCCCATTAATTTTTGATACTACTTGCATAGTCCCGGCACCTTCGACAATTTTTTTGCCTTTATTGTTAGCTACTAATTTCTCAAAAAGTAGTTCCTGGTTTTTATTTAACGATGCCATATGTTGAACTGTGCTTTGGGCACTTTCAAATTTTGGCATCAGCTTACTTGACTGATCAATACAAGAAAGTAAGTCGGCCATAATTTGCATTGTGGGCCCACTAAGGTCTCTCTCATACCATTCAGTTTTGGATCCGTCATCCTCTGTCCTGGTTAAGCAAGGCTCATCCCAGGAGGCCGAGAATTTCGGCTTATCGGTATTTCCACTCATATTTACTCCTTAGTAAAAGTGTTATTGAATTCGTCGCAATGTTCTTTATAAGCACAAAAACGACACCAATCCCCCGCCTTGTAAACGGGTTTATCCTCCAGGCAACGCTCGACAGCGTCTTTTAAGGTTGAATAACCCCAATCGACTAAAGCCTCGGCCGTTGTCTCGGCAGAATTTATTTTGGGTTTGTTGCCCGGCGTCCTTGGTTGGACAATAGTCATTATGATCTTAGTGTTTTCGTTGCCATAACGACTAAGGGCACCTAATCCGTAAATTTTTAATTGTGCATTATTGTCTACTTTGACAGGCCACTTTCCGGCCTTAAAATCCACAATCTCAATCGTATTAAATTCCTTTTTTGAAAGTATTAAGGTGTCGCTCGTGCCCCAAACTGCATCGCTAATCTCATTCATTTCGACTTGCTCTTCAATAAGGAGACGGCCCTCTAGCTCTCTCTCTCGCTCTCTACAATATTCAATATGGACTTTGGCGGTGTCGATTAAAGTCTGTGTGACTTTAACGTTTATATTATCGACCTCTACGTCACGGCCTAACCAATAATCCTCCAGGCTAACTCCCTGGACTAATTCTTTTAAACCCATCTCTGCAATTTCGTGACAGACAGTTCCTTCAACGGCCGCATATGACGACTCGCCTCTAAAAATTTGGTTTTGTTTTGCTGATGCCGGGCAGTTCGCCCAACGATTGAAAGCGGACGGGGAGCACATTGCGTGTTTACTTGGCATAACTACATAAATCCTATTGGCCTGGATCAGTTCCACGAGTTTGTCTCCTCACATATTCTGCTAAATCAGTAGTGCTATATCTTACATAGCGGCCCACTTTAATAAATTTTGGGCCCTTGTTTTCGGCTCTCCACATTTCTAAAGTCACCGGACTAATCTTTAAAAAAGCGGCGACCTCTTTAGTTGTTAATAATTTTATAGAGCTTTCCATCCTATAATTTTTTCCATCGCTAGTTATGTGAAACCTTATGAGGCCAAATTATGACCTATGTCGGAATCAAAAAGCAAGTAGACGACAGAAATTAATTAAAAAAAATTACGGATAATGTTTGCACTAACTGTTATTAAATTTCGTACTATCTTATAATTGATCAATGAAAATAATTAGCCAGGATGGAAAAATTGTCGAAAAAAAAAATTTCTGCAAGTGATGTTCAAGTTGGCGGGGGCCATTACAAAGTCCTTGGGATCCAACCAATTAAATTTATTTTGGCCAACAAACTTAGTTATTGCCTAGGTAATGTTGTGAAATATATTTGCCGAGATAAAGGCAACGAGGACGATAAAGTGCAAGACTTATTAAAAGCCAAGCACTATATCGATTTAGAATTAGAAACTAAATATAAAAGAGATAGCCAAGGAAACAAATTAATTGGTTAATTGATTTTCAATTATTTTTGTGTCCTTTATTTTCCTTTCAATATTAGGCCTTTGATACCTTTTCATAGAATTTAAACTCATATGGCCCGTTAATGCGGCCGTTCTAATAATATCTAAGCCACTATTCACACCGGCCGAGGCAAAATTGTGCCTTAAGTCGTGCATTCTAAAGTCTTTTATATTTGCTTCTCGCATCATAGTTTCCCAAACAGTTCTAGGATCCTTAATTTTTAAAATTGTTTCGTGATCCTGGCCGACTGGTAAATTATTTATTACTGCTTTTGCAAGGTCGTTTAAATAAATATATCTATCCTTGCCGGTTTTATGTTTGGTTTTGTGATCCGTTAAAACAATGCTTTCGCCTTTTATGTCGCCCCAAGTTGCCCTGGCTAGTTCGCCCTTTCGGGCCCCGGTCAAAAACATTAGCATAATAAAACTCCAGGCATAAATTGACCTGGACTTAGCTTCTTTTAATGCGGCCCTAAAAGCAATTAGTTCGCCCTGAGTAAATGACCTAGTTCTTTCCTTGTCCGGGTTTTTTTTAATAGGCAAACAAGGGTTGTGCTTACAAACCCCCAGGGCCATACATAAAGTAAACATAGCTTTTAAAATTGACAAACAATGGTTAGCCCCGCCCTCAGTTCGTTCGGTTAATTTATTAAACCAGGACAATATCATTGGCGAATCAATATCGCTCATAAGAATTTTGCCAAAATGAGGCTTTATATCTTTTTCATAATTTCTTTTTATGTCGTCGATTGTTTTAGCTGATTTCTTTTTCAGTTCGCCTAAATAGATTTCATAAAAAGCCTGGTCTAGTGTGTGGCTTGACCTACCGAAACGGCCGTGTTCCTCAATGTACAAGCGGCATCGTTCCCGCATAACCGCCAGGCTAACTTGCTCAGTTGATATTCCTATTTTTTTTAACCTAGGGTTTTTGCGGCCCTTTTCGTAAAGTTTTGCATAATAGGTTGTATAAGTTGGCAATGAAATATCGTCCTTGAAATGGCGTGTGATCATAACCAGGTTAGTATTTTTGTTATCTGTTTTTCTAGTTTGCATTTTTAACTCCTCTGTTTATATGCGAAAAAAAAGGCCCGGACATTGCCGGGCCTTAATTTTTGTTTATCCTTGTACTTTAAGTTCAATATGGCGGTTAGGAAGTTCATAATCCAATTTTGATTTATCAAAATCCGGGTTAGGGCCGCCAAACATATCCTCGGCAAGTTTTTCTGTGATCACAAAGTGACCGCCAGTTTCCAGGCATTCAATTATATAAGGGTTTTTTCTTGCCCTTGGTTTATAGCCAACCAAGTGATAAGTTTTTTTGCCATCTTTATAATTAAGGCCCGTTCTTAATATGGTCGCTGAATTTATTTGTTTTCTAAATTCATTTTCCCTATCAAGTTCTTTCATAGCCGGTGTTTTGGCATCGGCAGTTGAAAGTCTAAAGCCATTAAATTTGACCGAGGATCCGTCATAAACGGCGTTGCCTAGCTCAAAGTTAAGGTTATGTTTTTTTAAAATGGCCGGTAATTCTGCTTCTAATAGTTGCCTAATTAGCTCGGCCTCCCTTTTGTTTATATTTTTCATAATGTACTCCTCTAAATGAAAAATGGTTAATAAAGGCGTATTATAGCTCGACTTCCCTTGTTGAAGTCTACTCAACCTAATCGATAAGTTTTAAGGGTTTCTCCTGGGCGACTTGCTCTACATACTTTCTCGTATGATCAAAGTTAAGCCAGTTTAAATCCTTTCGGCCCTGGCACTTATTGCGTTCATATAAGCGGTTTAGAATATCACTAAGCATATCTATCTCGCTTTGCGTTAAGTGTAGCTTTTTAATTTGACTCATCACTCTCTCCTTGTTGAGTTTATGTTGAGGCTTTTGCCAATAACCAGGCATAACTTGGTAGGGTTAGCAATAGTTATGGGCCAAGCCATAACCAGGACACTTGCTCATAAATGGCGGGAAATCTAGTACGGAAACCGATTAAATCTTTTTCTTAGCAGGGAGCCGGTTTCAACCACTCACCCATCTCTCCGAAGCCTGGAAAACTGCGAAAAATTTTTGTGATCATAAAATCATTTATTGCCTTTGTTGAGGGCCTGTTTAACAGAATCGTAAAGCATTTCCTCAGAATCTACATTGGCAACGAATCGGTCACTAAATGTTTTGCTTATTCCATCAATAGCCGGATGGAATAATAGCTTTCCCAGGGGGACTATATATAAAGCAAAAATATCAACACTACCACGATAATTTCTATCCAGGGTGTTCCCGCTACGCCTCATATCCATTAGCCAACCGCTCCTGGCCTTATCTTTTTTGTTTTGTTTCGTCTTATATTTACGCCTCTGCATTCTGACAGACTTAACCTGGAATTTTAATAACTGATCTTCAAACTCGGCAATTATGTCGGCGTGTGATCCGTGTGGAATTATGGAGACTGTGTCGCTATAAAGTGACAAATATGCGGCCACTATATATTCTCCGCTACGGCCTAGCCGCTCGGTATCTCTTGGCACTATCTTCTATTGGGGTTATTCGGATCCGAAACGACACCAACGGCAAACGGGCCACCGACTACACCGGCTCCTTTATTTGAAAGCTGTAAGATCCTAGCGACCTCTTTAGCCATTGCATCATTTTCTTTTGCTAATTGATTAATAATCACCCTTTGTTGTGACGGGTTTGTTTCAAATAATTTATCAGCAATCCTAGCGGCCCTTTGTGAGTCAACGCCGCCAAGTCTATTTATAGCCTTGCCGCCAAAATACATTAGGTTTCCTGTTAAGCCTCTGTTCCCGGCTTGTATGAGAGCCTCACCACCACCCTCGGCTAATTCTCTTTGTGCCTGGAGTCTTGTAGCAGTCGGAGAGCCTTGCAACACATCTTTTAAGGTTTTAGATGCCGCTACCTCTTTTTTGATATATGCCTCAAATTGCTTATAGGTTTTTGGATCCATAATCGTCTTAAATAATTGTTTATTTTTTTCATTGCCGAAAATTTGTGTCACAAAATTTCTATTAGACGATGACTTTTCAGCTAATTCTATGAAATGAGAAACCACACCATTTTTAAAAGCCTCTTTTTCGCCAGGATTCATTTTTTCAAACTTATTCTGTATTGTCCTAATATCCATTTTGTTAACTTTAGTGCCATCTTTAAAAACATTTAAGAGTCTGGCCTTATCTGAAAAAGCATCATTTGCTTTTGCATATAAAGAGTTATTGTCCCTAATAACTTTGTCAAAAGCGTTTTTAGTTTTTATAACTTTTTGTGCATATTTAGTGACCTCAGTCTGACCTATTGCATTAACTTTTGTCCCGGCATCAATAATATCGTCCATACCCATCTTAAGAGCGTGGAAAAATTCAGTCGATAAATCTTGGTTTAGAAAATCTTTGTATGATCCAAAATAAGTTTTACCTTTGTCGGCCAATATTGCGGCCAGGTCTGGTACATCTTTACCCTCTGCCTGGAGAATTTTTTGTGCTCTTTTAGCGGCATCATTCAATAAATTTGAATATGCCCTGTTGCCAAAAAAGTCCTCAAATTTAGCAACACTTATAGTTTTATTATATGCCTCTGGATAATTAGCTCGTGCCTGGATAGATTGTTGTGATGCCAGGTCGTCAATATAATTTATACCTATTTTGTCTGGATCCGTTTTTAATGCTTTTTGTGTATTGTTCACAATTCGCATTGCCTGGTCTGATTGTCTTCCTACCAGGGTGTCCGCTACTTTAGTGTTTGACGGGTTTGTAATACTTTGTGAAGCATAGCCAAGTCTTGTGGCCGCTTCTCCTGTGTCTGCTAAAGTTTTATTAAGGCCATCGGCGGCGTCGTCTAGGCCTTTGACACCTGGATTGATATTTAGCTCATCTGCTAATTTAGACATCTGTGCGTCTATTTCATAAACCTCATCTGGAAACATTTTCTTTTCAGCATTTGCCTTATTAATAAGAGCATCTCTTTGAGCCTTAAGGTTATTGTATTGGACTCGCAAATTTGTGCCGTCCATGTCCGTAGCCTGGAGAATTTTTCTATTTGCAAATCTTTCGGCGGCGTCGTCTGCTGACTTGCCACCCAGGATACCGGCCTGGTTAGCCATATCTCTGACTTTATTAATACCTCTAATACCTCCACCGATTGCCGGTTGCATAACACCACCGACTGTACCACCTACTGCGGCACCTTTTAGACCGCTCATAGCACGATCATAAGCAATTTGACCTATACTGGCCCCGTCCTCACTCTCGCCTGTACCGACGCCGTATACACCTCCGTACCCGGCTCCTATTTTTGCCCCTTGTCCAAATTGCCTAGCAATACTTGGGGCCCTTGCCGCTATTCTAGCTGTTGTTGCAGCACCTCCGGCCGCAGTACCGGTACCGCCACTAAATATACCGGCGATGACACTTGGTATAACTGCTCCGCCTATTTCTGCTGAAATACTTTTGCCAGGATTAAGTGCCTGGTAGTCTGCAATTTCTTGACGGACATCTTTTACTTTATCGCCATAATCGCCAAGCAAACCGAAACCGGATCTAACCCCGGCCTCTAGCTCGTCTCCAAAACCAAATAAAAGGCCCTGGCCTAAAGCGGCCCTGGATAAACCTTTTATATTGCCTATTTCTTCCGGTCTTCTGGTGTTGTCCTGTTGGCCGGTGACCATTTGCTGACTTACGATATTTTGCAAAACTCTTTTTTGGTCTGCTTTTGATAAGTTTTTAAACTC
>Ga0066835_10000026_pt1 | contig 33542 bp, 26 predicted proteins | sample ETNtaG_3_FD_67280 | JGI IMG/M metagenome (GOLD analysis project Ga0066835, IMG submission 67280) | Marine microbial and viral communities from oxygen minimum zone, Eastern Pacific Ocean - ETNP201302SV84 | ecosystem: Environmental > Aquatic > Marine > Unclassified ... | reverse complement strand
ATACTTGCCGATGAGCCGACTGGTAATCTTGATGTCAAGAGTGCAGAAGGAATTCTGGATCTGTTCAAGGAACTCTGCGAGGACTACGGAATATCCGTCCTTATGGTCACACATGATCCAAACTTAGCTTCCAAGGCAGACAGAATGCTACTGCTGAAGGATGGTGTCACTGCCGCTTCAGATATCAGATCCGCATGGGGAACGGCGGGTGATAAATGATGGACTTCTTTTACGAGGATGATCACAGGCCGACATCCCCAATTCACCCAATTGAGGCGGTAAAGAAACTTCTAGTGAAGACAGGAGACCTTGGGGGGAGGGCTTCGAGATCGGAATTTTGGAATTCCTTTTGGTTCTACTTGCTACTTTCGCCATTACTGTTCGCAACAGATATTTTTTACAGGATTGCAATTTCATCAATTTCCTCATTCGTGGGGGTGGGGTTACTCGATACTCTTCTCTTTGAGCCTCTGTCCTACTTCGTAATCCTGCTTGAATTGGTATTGTTCTACTCTTTCACAAGTGTGACTGTCCGAAGATTGCATGATTCAGGAAGAACGGGTTGGTGGTTGATCACTACCCCTATCCCTCTCCTCAACTTTGTATTGCCCTTCTTCCTCATACAAGAAGGAGAATCTAACAAAAATAGGTTTGGATCAGTCCCAGACAATCTTCCGATAGACGCATCATTGCTGGAGATATTATATGCTATCCCTGACAATATTTCAATGGCCATCAGAAGTGCTTGGAAGGGAAGGGAAAGGGTTCTTGCAGTTTTTGCTGGTGTTTTCTTGGCATCCCTTGTCATTACAACAGTCCTAGCATACTCTGCTGGATTGAGTGGAGCTTTCCTACAATTCTCTCTTCAGGAGGAAATCTTCGATGGCAAGGTGGATTTCGCAGATGACCCTGGACAGGATTCAGAAGGTAGAACAAACGACTCATCACTCTGGGAAACCGCATGTTATGAACTCACTCAGATGGATGAGATATCCGACTGCGGGCTGGTATTTGGTAGACAGGGCGTGAGGGTCAACGGGTTTTTTGATGATGGCGCTATAATCCCTCAGCCTCTAAATGCCGTGGGAGCCACTAGTAGTGTTGGGGATTGGAATAATGTTAGTTGGGAATACCCTGAGGCCTTCGAATCAGGGCCCCCGATCAATGATAAGAGGACAATAAGATTCTACGGAGATGGAATATGGGACGGTGATCTCGGGGAGAGGCATTCCAATCGGGTGATATATGGTTCATGGCCCAATAGTGCCGAAGAAGCGGCTGTGAACCGCTCAGTTATCCTGCCCTCTCAGATCGCAGGAAAGGCAGGAGTCGGAGTCAATGACACCCTCGAGTCATTGACATTTTCCTACACACATGACTACCTCGGCTACCAAGATTTGGCTTCGGGTTTTGATGATTGCCCTGGGTACGAATACTTCAACGAGGAATCTGGGTTCCTTTATTGCCAAGTCAACATGACAGTGTACGATCTAAAGGTAGTCGCAGTTTACCAAGAAGGCGGGGCAGGAAACCCAACCCTCCTGTTCAATCCAATAATGGTCTCGGCTTCGGTTCTCAACGACTCTCAGAAACTGACTCTGATGGATAAGGATCATGGATACCTTGGCATTGCCGTGGACAGAAACCAACTCCCATCCTCATCGACAAGAGCAGCCACAGAATGGCTGGATGGATTGAAGGAGGATATCGAGGGGGCCAATTACACTGCGGGTGATGACATATTGGTCGAGTATAACGATTTGATTTCAGGCACCATTACGTTCCTAAACATCTTCCTTGGGATAATAAGCGTCTTCGACTACATCCTGATGATTCCAATTGTGATACTATCTTTCTCAGTTCTGATTTATGGTCTGGTACTTTCTCTGGAGCAGAGAAGAAGGGAGATTTCTATCCACAGGGTCATCGGAGGAACAGAATCAACTCTTGGCTCAATGATTCTCAGAGAGCTGGCAGTTGTGGGGGTAATTGGATGGTTCATCGGATACATCCTCGCAATGGCATCTGTGCCCGTGGTCCTCGACGCAGTCGGGTTCATGGCTTTTGAGAAAAGTGACTTCCGTGTGGTCCCCACTCTGAGTGGCTCAGTAACCCTTCTGATTTTCTCCGTTACTGTGGGCATCACACTACTATTCGGCAACTCTAGAACGACAGAATTTCTCAGCATAGAAATCGATGAGGGAGTCCGTAGAGTTGCCCCGAGGAAGAAATCAAGGCTTTGGCTTCATCTCCTAGTCTTCTTTATCGGGATCCTATCTTTTGCAGAGAGTTGGATAGAGAGTAACGGGGGATTTGGACCATGGGGTTCAGGGGGAATCAACTCTAATTTCATAATCGACGGTCTTTTATTCCTATTCGGGCCATTCTTCCTGTGGATAGGAGGTGCGTTAGTCCTCGGTAGAATAGGAGCTGCTGGACCCAGAATCTTTACCACATTGTTCGGCTGGACCCCGGCACTGACTGATATCAAGAGAGGATTGAGGGGATCTGGATCTAGCGAGTCAGTGAATCGTCTTGCGATCATCCTCCTTCTCACACTCTCCATAGTGACAGTTGCCGCCGTCCAAGGGTACACTGGAACTCTCGTTGATGAGAGGACCACATCCGCCCAAACCGGTGCGGACTTACAAGTGCAGTTCGATGAGCCAATTTCAAAGCAACAAGCTATGGAACATGTAGATTTGGCCATTGAAAGAGCTGACGTTCCCGAGATCGATATGATTGATTACATGACTTCTGTTGGAGACATCTTCACAAATCAGAAGGGAGAGGGCTCACTCCTGAGAACATGGGTACTCTTTGATGGCCATGAAGATACCCTCCAATGGGACGAACAGGCAATACCCGGTAGTGACATTGGGGCCGTATCAGCTGATTGGGCAATGGCAGGATTTACAGCCGGAGGGGCGGCAAGAGATCAATTGGATGTTTCTAGAACAGATGTCGGAGGCAATGTAACACTGCAGTACACCTCGTATGGGTTTGGAGGTTTCGACAGCGAAATGAATCCAATAATCACATCTACAGTCACAGAGGCAGAGGTGACATACATGGGAGGGCACAGGTGGGTACCTGGCTTGCTATCCTCGGAGTCATCACAAGCAGTGGTCATCGGCGAGGAATCCTACAAGCTTCTCCTGGGTCCGACTGCTGTGGATGATTACACATCCAATCGCTGGTTCTTCGAGCTTTGTGACCAAACTCAGAAAAGTTGCAAAAATGCGTTGAAGACTCTCGGAGTTGAGGTATCAAATGGAGAGGGAGTTGCATCCGCCAGCGACTGGGGAACAAACCATGAGGCTAATGAACGAACAGGCGGGTTGATTTTTGGCACTCCAGGACTACTGAGTCTACAATTCGTCGTGGCATCATTGGCCTCAATAGCCTCGGCATTCGTATTCCTATCGCTTGTGCTATCACAGAGGAAGAAGGAGCTAGCTATTCTCCAGGCGATAGGAGCAAGCCCTGCACAGGTCCTGCGTCTGGTGCTTTTCGAGATAATGGCCATCCTTCTTGTTAGCATGGCCCTAGGTGTCATTCTAGGGTTAGCAATATCGGAGGCATTCAATGGATTCTTCGGCGTATTTGGTTTCATATTCCAGATATTCCTGGGTCAAAGCGCCCCTATAGACAGGGACTTAGTATGGCCTTGGACTGAACTGATATTCGTGAACGCCTCTGTTCTTGTCGCAGTAGTGATAGCCCTTCTAGTAACAACCAGAAGAGCGTTGAAGTCTGATCTAGCAATAGTATTGAAGGGGGAGTGAGATATGGAAGAGGAATCGACAATTCTTGAAGCCAAGAACATGTACCATATCTACGAAAGCATGAGCTTGGAAGGAAATGTAGTCGCACTCAGAGGCCTCAATGTCAAGATCAACGAGGGAGAGGCAGTTGCAGTCATAGGTCCATCAGGATCTGGAAAATCAACTCTTCTGAAGTGCCTTGGTGGCTTGATGAAGCCATCATCAGGCTCGGTTTCCCTGGGTGGGAAGGAAATGATCAGAATGACAGGAACAGAACTAGTCAAACTTAGGCAGGAGACGGTCTCTTTCATATTCCAAGACTCAAACCTACTTCCTGATCTGAATGCCCTTGACAATGTCGCACAGCCACTTAGGCATCAAGGTGTAATGCCGGGACCTGCGAGAGCCAAGGCTATGCAGCTACTGGAGAGGCTAGCGATGGGAGATAGATGGATGGGCATGCCTGAACAACTTTCTGGAGGGGAGCAACAGCGAGTAGCAATAGCAAGGGCATTGATCACAAATCCGAAGTTGATCTTGGCAGACGAGCCCACAGGAGCACTGGATCCAATAACCAGCAGGGAGGTACTGGAGTTATTCGAGAGACTTCACGAAGAGGAGGATGTCGCCTTCTTACTAGTTACCCACAACAGGGACGTCGCATACTTCTGTGAGAGGTCCCTGGAGCTAAGAGAGGGAAGGTTCGTGGCACAACATGGTACAGATTTCGATTTGTCCGACCTCTCTGGAACCAGAGAGTTGATAATAGACGATACCGGAACGATAACTCTGCCTCCCGATCTCCTGCTAAAGCTTGGAGGGCCTGGAAGGTTCGATGTTCCCAGTGTGGAAAGGGACTCTCTAAATCTAGAGAGAGTGGAGGATGATAAAATAGAGGTCGAGGCCAAGACGAAGAGAGAATTAGTGCGGGCCTGTCCAGCTTGCAATTATGATTACGCGGACTCAATAGATCAGATCTGCCCAGAATGTGGGTCTACGAGACCCATTCTTCACACCTGAGGAAGCATGAACCTCTGTGGCTTCGCAATCCCCAGGTCCTTCGGAAGCTCCATGTTTGCTACGGGGAGCTCAACTGGAACCATCTCCTTTCCGATTAGTGCCACCCTGCTCTCCCTTCTGTCCGAGAGTAGCTTTCGTCCTACTAGAGGGGCAAGCTTCTCTGAGAAATCGATGATTTCGCGGTGGGTGGGCATATTCTCAACCGAAAGGTTGTTCCTACTATTTCCTACATTGACGTACCCTTTCGCCTCGATAAAATCCGGGTCTGCTAGATTATCCAATCTAGCGTAATCATCGTAGAATCCAAGAGACTCATGCTTAATCAGAGTGTGCCTACAAACCGTCCTTGTGTCCAAGCTAGGAAGCAACCCCAGCGTCTCCTCCAACTTGTGAAAGGCACCTTGGTCAAACTTGGGCTTGCATAGTCTGTCGAATATCTCTTTGTTTGGTGCATCCACAGAGACATAGAGTTGTGTAGGCAACGGATCCAGGTTCTCTATGACCTTCGGAAGACTTCCATTTGTGACCAAAAACGTCGATGTTCCATGATTGTGACATACCTCCAAGAACTCCCCAAGCCTGGAGTATAGAGTGGGCTCCCCATTCAGAGATATCGCTACATGTTTGGGATTCTGAGCCTCTAGAAACTTCTTCTTGTCAGCCTTAGGATTCCCCCCGAAACCAGTTAGTAGTCGACGATGTGCCTTCACAGACTCCAAATAAAGCTCATAAGGGTCATCATCAATTTTGTTCAGAGTTTCTGAGTGAGGCTCCCTCCAACAGTAGGTGCAGCCCAGATTACATGTGTCCACGTTAGGCGCCATCTGCATGCATCCATGACTTTCTATTCCGTAGAATGTTCCTTTGTAGCAGGACCTGTCTGCAATCAGACTCTGCTTGGTCCAGTGGCAGACCTTCACCCCTCCATGCTCTCCAACCAACTGATACTTCTGCTTCGAGAGCTTTGCAGCAATCGCCGGCTCTATCTTGGTCACAATCGTATCTTGCATGAAAATCCCCACTCCGTATCCCACAGAGGGGACGTGTCGAGGAACTTCCGTACGAGTAGGAGAATATCAATCCTCACTCATACTTTATCCCAGTCCCATAAGCGTAAATCTCTACTCCTCTTACCGTATTCCTGCTATTGGATGACTGTGGGGTCATACTTGCCGTATCAATTCTTACATTAATGACCTCATCCCAACCATCCTCCTCCGCTTGCTCGCGCAACCTCTGCATGACCTCGGCCCTCCCTGCAGATATTACTTGTTGGAAAACAGTAACGCTCCCTCCGATTATATTGTTGATGAACCCGATCATTAGGTGCCAGTGACTTGGTCCAAAGACCCCGTTGGCATGGACCAGTCCTGCGCTAGAGACATTCGCCCTGTAGCCGCCATCAATAGAATTCAGAATATCTCGCCCCATCCTGTCCCTTAGCGAATCCCTCCTCTGATTCGCCTCCTCATGCATCCTCTCCACTTTTGTGCCACTGAAGACTGCTCCCCACACGAACATCGCCGGCCATAAAATCATCCAAACTATTCCAAACAGAGACAGAAGGATAAACGGGAGCAAGAAGATTAGTGCCAACGGAAGCCCCTCGTCCTCGCCACCTCCCCCTTGTGCTACTACGTTGAATGAAAATGTCACAAAGGCCATTATCGCCAATATTGAGAATAATCTGAAATTTGCAATGGAGGTTTTCATTGAAGCACCTCTATTCGTATTTCACAGCTGTACCATATGCAAAGAGCTCTGCAGCACCGGCAGTGATAGCTGATGTGGCAAATCTGACATTTACAACAGCTGTTGCACCTATCGACATCGCATCAGCAACCATTCTTCCAACCGCTTCGTTCCTAGACTCCTGTAGTAGTTCGGTGTATTGGGTCAACTCTCCACCCACTATATTCTTCAATCCCGCGAAGATGTCCTTCCCCACGTTCTTAGCCCTCACAGTCGATCCACTTACCACTCCCATTGTCTCTGTGATTACCTTTCCAGGGATTGTCTCTGTATTGACCACAAGAATACCATTCACTACCTGTTGCATGATGCTCATTCCAAAGGGAGGGCACTTCAATGTAATGGCGAATCTAGCTCAGAAAGCTATTCTCGAGAAATAATCTCCGGCTTGGATTTGGCTGACACTAGGGCCAAGATAGCCAAAAACAATGCATTGCAGAATACCAGTTGACCCCATCCAATTGCAAGGGTTAGGTCTTCAATTATTGATGGGTCAATCACTTCAATTTCTTCACTGTTAGTGGTAAAATCAGGTATTACCCCGATTCTTGTAAACATCCAGAAAAGCACGGCACCACCGAGGAAATTAATCGCTATCCAGGATCCTACTAATTTGATTCCAAGCTCTCTCTGTTCCTTCCATAGAACAATGGTACATAGTAGACCGACAAAGGCTAGAATAGTACTGTGTATTCCTTGAATCCCCACCAGGCCGATCATATCATCGTAGTACTCCACCAGCTCATCCCAGAATACACTATTTTCTTCCCACTCGTCCTTCTCCTCATCGGAACCTTCACTAGGATATGGCTCGATATCTTCGTAATTATCTGGCAATAGCCTGTCCAAGATAATTGGAGAGGCAATTGCAGATATTGAGCCAAGAACCATGAAAGCAGTAAGAATTGCCATCAAAATCGCTAAGCCCTTGAGCCACCAAGGCGAAGGCTCGGCTACTGGTGCATAAGCTGTTTCAAATCTCACAATCCACGGAAACCAAACTTACTATTTATACTGGCTACAACTTTCTTCGCAGGAGGACGGGATAGAATCGTTCAAGTATCAATGTCATACGCCGTGCATAATGGCGCAAGACGAATTACCACAGGCCCTTACCTTCGATGACGTCCTTTTGATGCCCGCAGAATCAGCTGTCCTTCCAGCTGAAGTAAATATATCAACAAGGCTAACTAGCAAGATAGATCTCAAGATCCCAATTATCTCTGCCGCAATGGACACTGTAACAGAGAGCGCAATGGCGATTGCCATGGCCCAGGCGGGTGGAATCGGAGTTATACACAGGAATATGACTGTGGAAGAGCAATCTGAGGAAGTCGCAAGGGTCAAGAGGTTCGAGTCCGGCTTAATCCTCAATCCCGTAACCGTGTCGCCAGACATGACCATAGGTGAGCTCAGAGACATGAAGTCGAAGTACGGGTTCTCTGGCTTCCCAGTCGTCAATGGCGGGGGAAGGCTGGCTGGAATTATCACCAACAGAGATATCCGTTTCGTCGAGGATGAGACATCAAAAGTTTCCGAATTAATGACTAACGAGATAGTGACAGTGGGGCAAGACTACGACCCCAAAGTTGCACAGAGCCTACTCCAACAGCACAGAATTGAGAAATTAGTCGTGGTCGATGATGATGGAAATTGCGCGGGCATGATAACCGTCAGAGACATACAGAGGACGAAAGACCATCCAGTCTCATGCAAGGATGAACATGGTAGGCTTAGAGTTGCTGCCGCAACGGGTACCGGCGAGAGAGGTGTGAATAGGGCTATTTCACTTATTGAAGCAGGTGCCGATGCGATTGTTATTGACACTGCCCATGGGCACTCACATGGCGTTATCGATACTGTTTCAGAGCTCAGGAGAAGAGCTCCAGACTCTACTATCATCGCTGGAAACATAGCCACTGGAGACGCTGCAAAGATGCTGATCGAAGCCGGTGCGGACGCAGTAAAAGTTGGAATAGGACCAGGCTCGATTTGTACTACTAGAATTGTCTCAGGGGTCGGAGTTCCTCAACTTACAGCTGTTCAGAGCGTGGTTGAGGTCTGCAGGCCTAGAGGCATACCGGTAATAGCTGATGGAGGGATAAAGTACAGCGGAGATATTTCCAAGGCTATCGCAGCAGGCGCAGATTGCGTGATGATAGGGTCACTACTGGCTGGAACCGACGAATCACCGGGTGAGACTATTCTGTATCAGGGAAGGTCATACAAGGTATACAGGGGAATGGGGTCTGTCGGGGCAATGAGTAAAGGGGCTCATGACAGATACTTCCAGTCCGAGCAGGGGGATACTCGAAAGTATGTCCCTGAAGGAATCGAGGGCAGGGTTCCCGCAAGGGGACCAGTCGAGAATGTAATCCACCAGCTAGTCGGAGGACTAAGATCGTCAATGGGGTACACTGGAAACGGCTCTATATCGGAGATGAAAGATGGGTGTGAGTTTGTCAGAATAACCAATGCGGGACTTTCAGAGAGTCACGTCCACGACGTCGAGATAACACGTGAGGCCCCCAACTACAGGAGATGATTTCTTGGAGACAATAGTCCTTGGCGGAGGGTGTTTTTGGTGTGTAGAGGGAGCTATAAAAGGCCTGAGGGGAGTTTCAGAAGTTATTCCTGGTTACTCAGGAGGACATCTGGAAAATCCCACATACGAGCAGGTATGTGCAAAGAATACTGGTCATGCAGAGGTAGTTAAGGTTACATTTGACCCATCGATAATCAACACAGCGACTCTCCTTGAAGTATTCTTCACATGTCACGACCCAACCCAGCTGAATAGACAGGGAAATGACATAGGACCACATTACAGAAGTGCAATATTCTATACTTCGGAAGGCCAGAGGGAGGATTCTGAGTCTGTCATCGAGAAGATGGAGGACCTCTATGAAAATGAAATTGTCACTGAGGTAACAGCTTTCAAGAACTTCTACGTAGCAGAAAATTACCACCACGACTACTTCAAGAACAACCCCTCAAACCCTTATTGCAGGGGGATCGTCGCTCCGAAAATAGCAAAGACTAGAGCTAAGCACGGTGATTTGTATGACTGACAGTGTCTTACTGAAGCCAGAGCCATGGGGCCTACACCTCTTGGGATTAATCAGTCCGATTCTGGCAATAACCGGAAATCTCCTTGGAGGTGTTTACACGATGTTAGGTGTCATCTTCATTTGGGGGGTAGGACCGATATTGGATGTAGCCCTCGGTGAGTCAAAAAATCCTAGGCCTCCACGAGAATCAGGAACTCCATTTGAAGCCCTCCTGTGGGTCCATGGATTACTGCATTTCGTCATGCTTGGGACATTCTTCGTTTTCGCAGCGAGTGAGGGGATGACGAGATGGCTGGTAGCCGCCTCGCTGTCTACTGGATTAGTTGCAGCGGCATCAGCCATCGTCACCGCACATGAACTCGGCCACAAGAAACCAAAGAGTCCGGGTTGGAGGTTGGCAAGAGCCCTTCTGTTCAGCATAAATTATGCCCATTTTACGACTGAGCATAACCACAATCATCACAAGAACGTCTCCACGGACAAGGATCCGGCGAGCGCTACCTACGAACAGGGGCTCTGGTCATTCTGGATATCGACCATTCCCGGCCAGTTCAAGTCATCGGTTGCTGTTCACAACAGAAAGGGTCGAAAGGGCTTCAAAAACCCCTCATGGAGGGGACTTTTCCTCCAACTTTCTGCAATCATGTCACTACTAGCCTTGCACAGTTTCGGATTTTCATGGGCCTTACCGGTTGTAGTCGGATGGCTTATCGCCTCATCCATCGCAATACTGACCTTGGAGTATGTCAACTACATCCGGCACTGGGGCCTCAGGAGGATCGACGGTGGAAGGTTTGAGGAAGGACACGCATGGAATACCGAGGCAAGATGGTCCAGATGGAGCCTCCTAGAACTGACACGTCACTCTGATCACCACCTCCACGCGTCAGTTCCCTTCTGGAAGTTGCGCCCCTATCCAGATGCTCCTAGGTTGCCCTCTGGATACTACGCCTGCTGGTGGCCGTGCTTGATACCTCCACTCTGGAGAAGAATGATGGGTGGAAGAGCGCCGAACATCTGAGTAAAGCTCTTCTCGCACGAAATCCGACTCACTCAACCATCTTCATGAGTAACCTTCAATTCATGACTGGCGAGCAGACTTCCGTGGTTGTTCCTAGGACCGAACAAGAAGACGAGGTTCCGGTCGACAAGGCCTGGGCCATCCACGCAGCGATAATAGGTCTCAACACTGGTAATCTTCTATTCAGGGGTTTGGAGTTAGATCCTGTTAATCCGGGCATGGTCACCGTAGCCTGCTTGGCGGTCTTAGCCGCTGCGTTGCCGTTCCAAGCCATATTCTTCCTGATCAATTCGTATATTCAGGAGGCACCAAATGTGCATGAGATAGAATATATAATGCTACAGAGGCTATCCTTGATCTGTCAGACTATATCTTATCTCTCACTTACCGCAATTGGAATTCTGATGTTTGAGACCCACGTCTATGTTGGAGGTAGCTTCTTTGCAGGTTGTGTTGTAGCATTTTTCCTTCTGAGGGCGGCCATGAATCAAGCAGAGGCTCTAGCAACCAATATTAGGGTTAATTCGTAGAGAGGTTGATTTCTCCCCCTCCTTTGTGAGGCATATGGCCGATGCCTTCGCGATACCTAGTCTACCTCCAGCATCTCCATGGGATGCCTACATTCTGATGCTATTCGTCCCCTTCATAATGAGACTTGTATTTGTTGCACCTCCCCTGATAGATCTTGTCAACACCTATGCCCCTCCTGGTGAGAGGACAAAGCATGTCAGATGGTTTCTTAGACAGATCAAATTGTTGCCAGTTAAGGGCTTCTGGTTAATCGTCCTTAACGAAACCCTGTCATTCTTGTTGCCTGCGCTAGTTGCGTTATCTACACGTTATTTCCTCGGCCCAATTGGCTGGCCCACTTGGGAGGATACTCCTCGTCTAGGAGTCATCCTTCTGCTGGTTGCGGGAGCAATTTGGCTACTATCGGACTTCTCAAAAGTTATGAGGTCCAGAAGGGATATTCAGTCAATTGCCAAATACAATCTTTCGACAGCAAAGATGGTGGTTCAAGGAGCGGTAGTAGGTAGGAGCATTCTCCAGAACGTCAGTGATTCAGGTATTCCTAGGCCTTGGAGGGAAATAGTGGATGTAGAATTCGAAGTTGATGGTGAGACTACAATCGTTCGAGAAAGTAATCCAATAACTGAGGTGATATATTCTCTGCTTGACAGGGGGGCAGATGCGTTAGAGGAAATTCTTGGAAGAGTCAAGGAACCAGCCAATGCCGCTATTGAAAAACTCGATAGAGAGATTCAGGATAGAGTAACAGAACGGGTCCAAGCGTCTGCAAAGTCATTATTCCAGAATATAATTTTCTCAATAGCGCCAATAGCGGTTCTGATAGGTCTAGACCGACTCATTTAGCATTCTTTTCTCGCTAGGAGTAGCAAATAAAATCCAAAATATTCCAGCTAGTATTTGCAATGCTCCAGTTGCAATAATAGTCTCTCGCAATGAAAGGATGCCATTTTCTAGGATTAGTCCGGCGGCCACTGTGGATAGTCCCATTGTGAGCGTGATTCCCAGAGAATCAGTTCCAAAGACCCTACCTAGCCACTTATCCTCGGATCTCTGCTGAAGCATGGTGGTGGACAACACCCAGTTGACCCCGCTCGCTCCGTGTGAGATGAATACGTAAACTAGGATGATCACTGTCCACTCTGAAGCTGCGACTGCAATGTAGAATGCTCCACTAATCACCAATACCCCTCCCAGAAGGTACGGAATCAGTAACCGATTGGCCATGAACCTTCTACTTACTATGGGTCCGAATCCAGAACCGAAACCTCTTGCCATATACAGTATCCCAATCCCAGCGGCGACATCCCCAAAACCGGCCTCCTTCCCTATCAAGATCAACAGAAATACCTGGGCTCCTCCTCCGGATGCCCACATCGCCTTAGCCAAAACTACCCTCCTGATTGATGGCATGGAGAGAATGTAGCTCCATCCAGAAACGATTTCACTAAGCATGGCTCTCGTGGAGAATGATCTTTGAATGGACTTTTCTGGCCCACCATGAGGCAGGGAAAGAATAAGCAGAATAGCGATTAGGAAAGTCAACGAGTCTATCCAAAGAGCTGTTTCAATACCATACTTGGAGATTGTCAATCCGCCGATACCAGCACCTATCCCCATAGCTGCCGACCACCCTCCAGAAGAGAGTGCATTTGCTGACAATAGCTCTTCTTTGGTACAGATATTTGGTACGTAAGCAGACTCCGCATTAGATGAAATCGCCCTCCCCACGACCATTGCCATTCCGAGGAGGTAAACAGACTCGAGAGAGTCCAGCATCCCTAGAGCTAGTGCCGAAACTAGTATTATGAACGACCAAACATTACCCAGAACCATCAGCCACTTCCTGGGATAGCGATCTGCGAGCATTCCCGTGAGTGGCTCCAGAGGGGCGAAAGTGAAACTCCTTGTTGCCAGGACCCCGGCAATGGCCAAAGGGGAGTTGTCTGAGGCCTCGCCTGCCAATAGGAACAACGCAATCATGGAGAACCAGTCTCCGATGTATGAAATTTCGTTAGCAGTAAACAGCCTACGGTAAGGGCCATTAGATCTCAGAAGTCCAATGTAGCTAACCTCAGCCATGACCATGGCCGGGCGACCAGCCCTATGATTCTGGCCCCCCAACACTCAAGACTCCCATGCCGTCGCCGATACTCATGGAGGAGAGGCTGGTGTGGCTAGATCTGGAGATGACCGGCCTAGATCCGATTGAGAATAAGATAATCGAAATTGCTACGATCGTCACTGAGGGAGATCTAACCATTGTGTCGGAGGGCCCCTCCCTAGCAATCTCACAGCCAGAGTCTGAATTAGAGAAGATGGATGAATGGAATCTGACTCATCACACTAGGAATGGCCTATTAAAGAGAGTGAGGTCTAACGGAGTTCCAATAGCGGAAGCTGAGAGGCTTACCCTGGAATTCCTGATGGAACACTGCCTCGCCGGAGTCCCCCCTCTATGCGGGAATACTATCGGCCAAGATAGGAGGTTTCTGAGGAGGTATATGCCGGAACTGCACGAATTCTTCCACTACAGAAGCGTGGATGTGACTTCCGTGAAGGAAATTGTGAATAGATGGTATCCAGACTCACCTAGGTTCTCAAAACCATCGGGACACAGGGCATTGGATGATATCAGAGGCAGCATAGAGGAGCTATCCCACTTCAGAGAACACGTCTTCAAGGACTCGAACTAGGGCTGATAGGAACTCCCCTGTTGTCGGTGATTACTAGATTCACACCTAATCCTGTTCTGTGGAATGCAATAATCTCCAGACCATGAATAATATGTCCGGTGGTTGCTCTTCCGATATGTGGAAGACTGTCCAGATATTGGGTTTTATCCAATATCGGACTCTCCGTAGAAAGCTCCCTTCTCTTTCCTCCGACATCCTCGAACCATGGCAGGGCTCCCTCGGGAGAGAATCTCACTCCCAAGATCATATCACAACCTTCCGTCCATTGTGCGGCTTCGGCGTCGGCCCCGCTTGGGACTGCCACTGCATTAGGATGCGAATGGATCCAATGAGTGAACCTCCCTCCCCTGGAGCCCCTGTCCTCGGCGAATGAATCATCAATCCATTCCTCCGGTACGTGATGGACTGAGAAAGAATCCCCTCTATTTACCAGATGTGGTTTACCCATTACATAGCCCTGACCTGCAAACAATCCGGGTTGAAAATCCGTACCAGTAAACTCCTCATCCACGTCAACCGGATGTGGCAACTCTAGATCTGGGTCTATTCCCACCAGTATCTCATCGGGAAGGGATCTGAACGTCCAGTCAATTATCTTGGAAAGGGTCCCCACCGGCATCAGCAAGATGGCCGCATAGTCATCACGGAATTCTTTGGACCTTTGATTGTAGGAGACGGCAGCCTGCAACAACCAGTCATTTACCATGGCTCTGGGAGCGGGGCACTCGACTTGAGTTCAACGGATTCATGCAGCGTATATCCACAACTATGTGATCCCAGTGCGGGGCATAGCTCTTGATACGATTTATTTGCTCCACCCTCACATCGTAATCCTTGCCATAATCACCGATTTCTGACGCTAGTCTTTCCCCCCAGGAAGAATACTCTCCAGGCTTGGCCAATCCATGTATGTGCACCATGCCTCCATCCTCAGATAGGACGTTTACCGCAGCGCTGATACTAGCTTCTGAGGATGGCAGGAGGCCCATTATCACCCTATCCGCTACTCCACCTATTTTCTTCGAGGAATTTCTATTGTCTCCTCGATGTATTGTACACCTAGACTCGACACCATTCTCCTTCAGGCTCCACTCTAGAGACTCTATTGCATCGTCATTCCACTCGCAACAGTGGACATGACGAGCTTCGGAGTGGACTAGGATAGGGAGTGAGTAGTAACCTATGCCTGAAAACAGGTCAACCACGACTTCGTCACTGCCTACTAACTCACCCATCCTCCTCCTCTCGTTGACGTTGCCAGCTGAGAACATGCACTTGGTCACGTGATATCCGTAGTCGACACCGTTCTCTCTCCTGACCACCCAGTCATCCTCTCCAAGAAGCATCTTGACTCCACTCTTGCGAGTTCTTCCAGAAACCTCGCCCATTATGCCCAGTCTCTCGACATCCAGTCCGTCAGTAACAGATTTCCAGAGTCCCGGGCCGATTATTCCCTCCCAATCGCTCCCCTCGAAGGATCCAGCTGGAAGAATCGCGAAATCGGAGAATCTCTCCCACTTTCTAGGAATTCCAGCTGGGGGCTTTCTCCCAAGGAATGAGGATATTGAATCGTACAGCCGTTCATGCGGTCCGCCCCGATTCATGTGTCCCGGAGTGAACATCACGGATTCAGACTTATGGTATATCACACTCTCCAAGGCCCGTGCGTAGATGCATTGCGCTGGTCATGATTCTACTCCTGTCACCATCGGCACACGCCGCCCCTCCCCCTGGAGATGCGGAAGTAATCAATCAAATCTGCTCTACATGGGGAAACGGAAACGGAATCTGTGATGATTATGATTCCGAATTGGACTCTACTTCCAATGATGAATGGATAGAAGGGCACGTTCTGATTTCAATGGATGGGGCTTCTTCGATACAGATGAGCCTAGAACTCGCCATTCATGAAATTCCAAGACATGAGCTGGGGCTATCAGATCTGGACCTGCAGGGAGACAGCGTTCCTTCGGATGGAATCCCCGCCGACTACATCAGAAACTATCGTGATTTCTCCAGAGATGGTCTCTCGGTTCAGGATAGGCTAATCGATAGGATAGAAGATGTAGTCCAAGGTATAGTGGATGAGAATTTTCCAAATGCCAGCACAAGCCCAATACAGCCAACGTCAGAAATCAGCTTTTTTGACCGTCAGGAATCCACATGTACTTTCAATCCAGATATCGACTCAACTGACGAGGAGAATGGAATAGAAAACGATCCATTCCAACCTCCGATCTGCCTCCAGTCAGTTTTGACCTTAGAGGTAAATCCCGCAAATATCGGAATGAATCCAGAAACCGGGGACATCGATAGGGTGATGCGGGGGCTGATGGCGATGGGAGGAGATGTAACCACGAACTTCTCAGCACTCGCTAGATCAGGCCATTACATTGAATATACGATGTATCCGCCTTCATATGCCACCATTATTGAGGTGAACGAGCCGGCTGAAATATTCCAGCCAGGGAGTGAGCAACCACGACTTCCAGGTGCAAGGATTTCACTTGATAATCTGAATGGGGGACCTGGGGGGGAACCAATTTCATCAGATTTGGTCGCAATACTTGGAGATGATCGCGATAATCAGGATTCGGGTATTTTCTCCGGCCCTTCGTTAAGTCTCGATCTTCAAATAGATCTGAGGGACAGCATGAACAGCCGTGTGGACTTGGGGATCGGAATACACCACCTTAGTGCTGAAACTCTTGATCAATGGGGCCTAAATCTAGAAACCTCGACAATAAAACTAGGCTCGGTAACCTCAGACGGAATCAGGATGTTTCATTCTGAGATGGACATTGATGTTGATCAGATCCTATCATCACTTCCCATCGACTCGCTCTCCGACTCATTCTCCCGTTCCTTAGGAGTGAATGTGGCGTTCCAGACCCCATCCTTCTCCCCAACAAACCACTCTGGAGGGATTATGTTCCTTCATAGGCCGGGTGAAACTTGTGAAGAGGAAGTTTCCTACAGATACTGCCTCGGGACAACCGGTTCAATGTCCAGTACATATCCAATAACGCTACAATCTAGTACCGTGCCGTCAGAAATGCAGATTTCTAGCCTCCTAGCCAAATTAATTCAGTATTCAGGGGGGGATGCTTCCACAATTGACCTCTCACAGATGGACGACGAAGATTTAGCCACGTTGATGAGCTTCCTGAGAGCCGAATTTGAAGTTGATATGAACTTCATCGGTGACTTACTTCCTGCCGACTTTCCTGCTTCAGAGATAACTGTGACAATTCACTTGCCAGAATGGTTGCAATCCTCTGGGACAGATACCGATTCTTTGGCATTTTCCTCGATAAACGGCCACAGCACGGCCCGAGACATCGAAATTACCGGGTCTAGACCATTTGACTGGATGCATTCAATCTGCAGATCCTCTGACCCATGCGAGGAGGACAGTATCGACCTTGTTTGCGCCCCGACACAGAAGACCTGCGTCTCTTTCCTGGTACAGGTCGATATTTCCAGAGTATCTATCCACGAGTTGACTGGCTCAGTCTCTATAGAATTCACATCTGATATCGTTCTGGAGATTTACAGACTAGGGATAGATTTGGAAATCGATGGCGTCGAAATGTCGCCGATCCCGTCAGATGCCATAAGGAGGATCCTGGTTATGGGAGATCGTACAGAGGGAGGATTGCTAGCTGGATCTGAGATTGAAGCAACGATCGATTTCGGTGTGGGAGAGCCGATAGAATTCGAAGTATCAAATGCGGGCCTCAGAAAGCTCTCCGATCATTTGACGAACTCGTACTCAGAAATGATGAGTGATTTTGGTGTGATATATCTCGATCAGCATGACCTCGGACTGGATGGCTTCTCACTTACAGCAGACTTATCTTCAATGCCGTTTCAAGCTGACTTTGGTTCGGTATCAATCGGCCAGGGGCCAATAATCAGTGATGAAGATCCTATCAGATTATCCACCAAGGTTACTAACGCAGAACTCAGCTTCTCCCTAAGACAGGATGAGATTATCGTCGGAATCAGCCCCAGATCCCTTTCTTCCTTTCCATCTATGGTCATTTCATCTATTCTTCCAACTCCCGTAATCACCGACTCAGGATTGTTGGTGGATGGTTCAGGGATAAGTCAGAAGGTAACCCCGTTGATGGAGCATACAAACTTCGGTACAATAAAGTCATCAGCACATATTGAGATTATTCTGCCCGATTCCATAAGATTAACTTCGTTTGAAAGCAAGAGGGGACTCGCTGAGATTTCAACCTCTGATGGTAGGCAGGTCTTGTCTTACACTATGCCGACTTGCCTCACGGCAGAAACGTGGAATGAATGCAGTAGCAGTCGAAATTCAGACATAATCACTTACTCGGTCGAATTCTCATGGGAATTCTTGATTGCTGAGCTAGCCTCATACATTTTCTTACTCTTTGTCTTCTTATCACTGATGACAATAAGAATTAGGAGAAAGAGGAGGGAGAGGAAGGCGAATCGAATCAGAAAATCAAAGGATATCGACGATGCCAAATTAGAGAGATTAATGGAGAATGAGTTCGGTAGAATTTCTGGCAATGTTGCCCTATTGGATGAGACTGACTTGGAGGAACTGATAGAAATCGAAAGTGACAGGGACTGACTCATCTGTCGTAGTGTTCCCTAATTTTTCTAGCCATTAAAGTGCCTATTCCATCAACCGCCTTCAGTTCATCAACACTGGCATGCTCGATACCCCTGCTCCCTCCGAAATGCCTTAGCAGAGACTGTATTTTCTTGGCCCCCAAACCATCAATCTCTTCCAAAGGATCGCTTATTGAGCTCTTTCGCCTCCTCTTACTGTGGTACTGGTTGACGAATCGGTGCGCCTCGTCCCTGGAATGTATCAGAACTCTGCCTCGCCTATCCAGAATTATGGGGGCTTCCCCCTCGATAAAAAGAGTCTCTTCTCTCTTTGCTAGAGCCGCCAACACAAATTTCCCAGATAGATCGTTTTCAACTAGTGACCTACCGATCGTAGAAAGATGGGTCTCCCCTCCATCCAGAAGGAGTAAGTCAGGCCATTCTTTCTGCTTCTTGGCCCATCTTATCACAGACTCCTCCATCATCCTTAGATCATCTGCCCAATCTCCCCTGACCTTGTAAGTTCTGTACTCCTTCTTAGATGGCCTCCCATGTCTGAAAACCACCGACGCCCCCACTCTCTCCGAACCCATGAGCTGTGCCATGTCGAAGCACACAATATGATTCATCGAACTGATACCAAGCAACTCAGCGCAGTCGTTAGCAGCTCTTTGCTCCAGGCTACCAGAGCTATTCTTCTGAGCACTCACAACCAGAATCTCCGCATTCCTATCGGCCATCATCCTGAGCCTGGACAGGTCCCCCCTCAGAGGAACTCTGGCCTCAAACGCGCCACCTCTCTTTCCCTTCAACCAAATCTGTGTAGCCTCTCCTATTTCCGTGGGAAGAAGAAGGATCTTCGGTGGTCTCCTGTGGGCATAATGTTCTGATAGAACGAGTGAAACAGACTCGGAAACATCTCCTCGATGAATCAATGGATATTCGGTCTTGCCTTGTACTACCCCCTCCTTGGCATGCAAAATCACTACAACCCCGGTGTCTCCGAGAGACGAGAATCCTATTGCATCACAATCTTGGTAGAATCTGCTGTGGATTATCTGATGTGAAAGGCTACTCTGAATGGAAGCAATCATGTCTCTGAAATAGGCCGCCCTCTCATAGTTGAGACTCTCCGATGCCTCGTCCATCTCTTTTTGTAGGGAGCGGGTCAGTACAGTTGCGTTACCGTCCAATACGCCTGTTACTGCTCTAACTATGTTTGGATAACCCTCCGGGTCGTAGCAGGGGCCCTTGCAGAGGTTGATGTGCATCGCAAGACAACCCTCCTCACCCTTGCAACTCTTGTCTCTAATTCCGAATTGCTCCCTCAGTAACTGTATGATCCTCTTGGCGGCTCCGGCGTTGGTGAATGGCCCCCAAGACCTTGAACCTTCAGGTGGGTGACGGGTGTACATTATCCTCGGGAACTCCTCCTTGGTCAGAGAAATGTAGGGGTAAGACTTGTCATCCTTGAGTCTGGAGTTGAATTTGGGCTTGTGCTCCTTGATTAGATGCCTCTCAAGAGTCAGAGCTTCTGAAGGGCTCTTTGTCACAATGAAGTCTACCTCATCGGCCTGTTCAATCAGCCTCGGTACCATCGCCCGACCGTCACTCCCAGAGAAGTAAGATGCCACCCTACTCCTGATTTCAGTAGCCTTACCGACATACATCACCCGACCGTCGTTGTTCCTGAATAGGTACACCCCAGGCTTGCGTGGGAGGTCCAAAGATCCCTTCTCAACTGCCATCTTCGTTGATGCGCCATAGGTCAACGCCCATGAACCCGTGCCTCGCCTCAGGGCCATGCTCACCAGCTCCCAGACGAGGATCCTGTCTCGGCTGGCAGTGTTTGGTGACCACTTTGACAAAGCTTGGGACGTCCCCCGGGAATTGTCATTACCGGGACTGGCCGAATCTCTTGGAGTAGTCAGATCCGCATTGCACGCCCCACTCTCTCACTTGGAATCAGAGGGGCTAATCTCGACCAGAAAGGCGCAGGTCATTGGAGGGGGATCAAGGAAGAGGACGGTGGTGAATATTACAGCCGAGGGAAGAAGACTCATCTCCGAACAAGAAGTATCTCCTGCTCGGAGGAAAGAAGGAATAATCGGACCGGCACCAGATCCCATTGTTATCCATGGCCGATATTCTGAGATTCAGGAAGTTTTAGAATTAGTCAAGGAAGGAAGGTCAACAATAATCAGTGGACTGCCAGGAATCGGTAAGTCAACACTTGCGAGGGCGGTATCTTCTGATCTGGGTAACCTAGGATGGACTATAAGATGGGCGAATTGCTCATTGGGAACCGATGCAAGGTCAGTCGGAGAAATGTGGTTAGACAAATCATCACCCTCGACTATTGAAGCTATAGTTGAATCCCTCCCCTCGAGTAAAACTCTTTTAGTTCTGGATGAGGCACAAGAATTGCACCCAAGGCATTCGAAGTCTATTAGTGACCTTGTCTCAGAAGCATCATCTCGTTGCCCGGTTCTCCTAGTGGTAAGAGCCCCAAACCCTCTTGAGATTGAGGGGAAATTCTTTGATTTACGTTTGGAAGGACTAGAGACTGAACATGCAGTAAAGCTACTATTCGAAGGGACAGATCCAGATACAGCTGAAGCAGTATCAGATTCCCTTGGAGGGCACCCACTAGCAATCAGACTTTGGACTCCCGAAGAGGGAGTTCCCGAGAAAACTAAAGCAGTTTTAGATTACGTCAAGGACACTGTAATTAGCAGGCTTTCAGAACAGGGTATGAAAACTCTGGACGAATTATCCATAGCACCTTCTCCATTGGGATCTGAAGAGCTGAACTCTGAAGCAGGGATCGCAGAGTTAGACAATTCCGCAGTTTTGAAGTGGTCGGATGGGCTAATGGAAACACACCATCTCGTCAGAAACGTGAGAAAGGCTACATTGGAACAAGAGACGCTGTCTAGGATGCATCATAACGAAGCTAAGAAGTGGTCAGCCAAAGAAGGCGAGAGGGCTAGGAAGATTGAGGCCTATCACAGATCTATGTCAGGTCAAGATGATGATGTAGAATGGATAGAGGAAAACATCAGATTGATCTCCATCCACGATAGTTCAATAGCGGCCGTAGTGATTGAGAACGCATTGAACCTAAATGATAACCAGAAACTAAGAAGCAACGCGGCATTACTCGCATTGGATAGAGGAGAGACAAGAATCGCACAGATACATATTGCAAAGATGAATCATTCCCCGTCGAAGAAACTGTTCGAATCAAGATTAGCTAGGATGGATGGTAAGATATCTGATGCCCAGAGGCTAGAGGAGGAGGCCTTATCTCTGTCCGACCCAAGCCAACGTGCTAGGATCGAGGTTGCGTCAGTAATCAGGAGATTCGATGACAGGCTCCCCGGGAGGATGAGTAAATCAGAATCCGATGGGATACTAAATCAGATTTCTAGAATTAAATTGGATGAGATTCCATTGGAAGAGAAGGAATCAGCTATCCTGTCTCTGGAGTTGGTAAAATATGGAATAGCCCTCAATAACTCCGATTTAGGAGATGCATCAAAATCCAGAGCCGAGATTGAATCAAGGGTTTCTGAGGAAGATATTATTTTGGACATCCTAGATACCAAGGCCGCAATCTCGAAAATAGTAGAAGGTAAGTTGTCTGAGGGGGCCATCTCGTCCGCCGAAGACCTAATTTCCAGAATAGGCGATTATCCCAGTAGAATAAGCGTTATTCATGCAACTCTCGAAGCAGTGGGTAGAGAGATTCCAGATTGGCTCGTTAGTGCCCATAGAGAATCATGTACGCATAATCTCAGGGAGGATATCCCGTCTCACAGAAGACTGTCTGCACATAGGTGGTACTGGAGGGGGATTCTGGAACCATCAAACAGGATTTCACACTGGACCGAGGCAATAAGCAGGTTCAAAGCAGCTGAATGTAGAAATGCGGCTAACGATCTCCTCGCTATGTTGTCTAAGGGAATCTAGCTTCCTTCCTCAAAGCCATCCTCAGTAACGATGTCCCCGACTACCTCTTCAATCTCATCGTCCGGGTAGTCTCCGCGATCAATCAAACTTTCAAGCCTGACCCACTGGAATCCTGCTACGATAAGGGCGACCAAAAGGAGGATTACCATGAATGACAGAACTCCAAAGATAACTACTCCCATAGAATCTCCACCGCCAGACTCCTGTACCTTCTCTTCTCCAACGATGTAAATTGCTGTGGCCAAGTTTGTAGAGGACTCGGCCCCAGATATTGCCCTAACCAGAATCACCTGTGACCCCTCGATAGTATTGTTGGGGAGGTACTGGAGCCTGTCAACCAGAAGACTGTGCGAGACTTCAAAATCCGCTTCTCCAGGATTAAACTCAGGTAAGTCCATCCAGTTGTCACGCATGTCCCATGTCCTCCATTGAACACGCTGTATTCCGCCTTCCAAATTGTAGGAAATGGAATCTCCAGGACTAATCCAGACCCTATTGTCGATACCGTAATCACTTGCCAAAGTAACATTCAGAGTAAGACTCAGCTCGTAGTTGTAATTCGCGGCTTCTTCGACTGCTGGCTGGGCGTTGACATGTCCGTGACCATACACGTTATTCTGACGATTTTTCGGAATTGCATCCTCAGCACAGGGCTCGTTTGCCAGCATGTAATGGCATTCTCGATAAGTGGCAGTCTCCTGCATTATGTTTCGGATATCAAAGGGACTCAGATCAGGATTAGCTTGGTACATTAGAACCGCGACACCAGCCGCACCTGGGGTTGCCATGCTAGTTCCGGAGAGCGCGACATAGCCGTCTCCCGTGTTTGCGTCTGGGGCATTAACGCTACTTCCCACAAATGCCACGTTTGGCTTGACCCTACCCTCCTCTGTCGGGCCCTGGCTTGAGTATACAGCGATTGCAGTATTTTTGTCAAGTGAACCTACGGTAATAACGTCCTCTGCGCTTCCCGGCGTCCCAATTGTTGCGGTCCCTCCACTGTTTCCTGCCGCAATGAATAGAGTGACCCCGGCCCTCATCATTTCGTTCGCCATCCTGTTAACCGACTCCTCTTCCGAAGAAGTCCATTCTATTGCTCCTGTGAGAGCTCCCAGACTCATGCTAGCTGCTCTGATATTGAATTCATGCCTCTTCTCAACAGTCCATTCCATTCCGGCCATGACCGCGGCGAAAGATCCGCTTCCACCACCGTCTAAAACCTTGACACCAACTAAATTTGCCCGAGGGGCAACGCCAATGTGCCGGTAATCGGGGGCGCCCGTGCCAGCGGTGATGCCTGCACAGTGAGTGCCATGCCCATTGTCATCATATGGGAATATCTCCGTTCCATTCGTTGCCCCGGGATTGTTGATGGCGTCATAGAATGCTACAATTTTGGGGTCATTTGTCGTGTTGTCATCATCCAAATCGTCCAGAGCGGTGTGGTTACCGTCGATTCCAGTATCAATTATTGCCATGGTCACTCCTTCACCGGTGTAACCAGTGTCCTGCCATACCAAATCAACACCGTGAGCTGGAACGACATCCTCCATCTGAATCCCGAGTATTCCGTCTAGCTCGACGAAAACAACGCCAGGAAGATCGACTAGCTCGTGAATTCTGTTCAACTCCACAGTCCCTGCGATTGAATCAATTAACCAGTACCTAAACTCCAACTCGAAGTCGACCTCACTAGACAACATCTTCTCGTCATCTTCCGTCGGGGCATGATCAAAGTCGACTATGACGGATATTCTGCCATTTTCATCCAGGTAGTCGTGTTGATTGTTCTGGGCTGCAATCCAGATAGCATCATGGACGAAATCACCGTCTAAGTCCATACTTGTATCCATCCACCATTCCTCATCCGTAGGCGAATCCTCATTGAAGGTAGGGGAACCAGCGGTGACTATAGTTGGAAGGAGCATCATCAAGAAGAAGGCCAATGAGGCCATTTTCCTCCTTGTCTCAGATTCAAAAAATACACCATTCATATCTCAGCACCAATCAATGTCCTAGTCTCTGCGATACCCTCTATTGACCTGATTTCCTGGACAACGCACTTGGTCAATTCCTCATCATCCTCTGCTTCGACTTTAACGAAAAGGTCATGCATGCCGAAGACAATCCACTGTCCTGAAACGTGCTCTATTTTGGAAACCGTTTCCCTAACAGAGACCTCGGCCCCGGGCTCAGTAGTAATTAGAACAAACCCGACAGCCATAATCACACCTCTACCGCAATTAGAGTCTCAGTTCTGACTACTCCCTCTATCGATCTCATCTGACCTATCAGTGTCCTAGCCATCTGTTGCTCGTCGTCGAAATCAATGCGAGCTACTAGATCATATTCCCCATAAGAAACATGGGTCTCTGACACGGCTTCAAGATCCAAAAGTGTTAGATATACGTCCAATTCTTTCTGAGGGGCGGTTTTAATCAGGACGAATGCAGTACTCACAACAACCCCAACTCTCCCGAATACTTCCTGCTTATGACCTCTCCTATCCCATAAACTCCAACTCAATGGTACGAAGGGATAACATGGAATGAGTCAACGCAAAGCATGTGCGTGTCCCAGACTACAGGCCGAGAATAGCATTCGCTATTGTGGCTTTACTCATCTTGGTATCATGCTCTAATCTCGTCTCGTCCTCCGAATCAAGAACGACCACTGTCTGGTCTGGAAACGTCATTCTACCCGATGGCTATCTCGTTGATTCGGGCGAGGTCCTCTCAATCTCACCGGGGACCACTGTAAGTATCGGATCAGGACATTCACTGGATGTTGATGGAAGAATCATCGTCTCAGGCAGCGTTTCATCTCCGGTGATCATGAACTCAATTTCTGGGAATCATGAGGGCTTGGTATTCAATTACTCGAGTGACGGCCTTGGATCTAGGGTTGACAACTTATCAGTGGTAGATTCCAAATACGGTGTAACAATCTATGGTAGCGATCCAGTTATCTCAAATCTGACGGTGAACAACGCTGACAACGTCGCAGTTGACCTGTATGGTGGCGCCTCACCCCTAATCGTGGATCTTGTTATATCGGGCGGAGGTCAGGACGTACACGGATTTTCGACAACATGGAGATATGGCATAGGCCTATCGATTGGCGCATACTCCACACCGATTGTCAAAGGAGCCCAGATTGACGGATTGATTACGAGAGGAGTCAATCATTGGGGGAATTCAGGCGGACTACTGTCAGATTTAGTCATTTCAAACATAAGCGGGTCTACAATGGCAATCGGTGCAGGAATCTGGGTCGAGGACTCAATTCCCCTGATCGAGGACTCGATAGTAAGCAGATCGGATAACGGTATCTTCGTTAGGCACATCACGGATGGATGGACGACTAGGCCCACCTTTGAGAGCGTAGTTGTAGAAAGCTCGATGTACAGAGGGGTTATGGTTGAGCAGTACAATCACAGCCAATATTCCAACTTGCCACTGAATGCTATTTTCAACGACATTACAGTTAGGGGAACAGGAGGTCCGGGGGCAAAAACACCAGGACTTTCTGTTGCCGCATTCGATATCAACACAAGTGGGGTGCACATAGATGTCGGGTTGATAGAAAACAACTCAGCAGTCGGATTGAGAGGTTATATGATAGACTCCTCTACAATAATCAACAGACTCAACATAATCGGTAACGGAAACCCTTCAGCAATATCTCCATACAATGACAGAGCTGGCATGTTCTTCAGAAGCGCCAACTGGGCTCCTACTGTGAACGACCTAGTTGTTCGTAATTCAACGGGTCCAGGGGTATTACTCTGGAAAGGAGGGATTCAGGGTAGCTACTGGGACATCAGCAACAATGGAGCCACTGGTTTGGATATCAGAGAGTTTCATCCGGATCTGTTCTTAGTATCCAGTCACAATAACTCAGGTCACGGCGTATCCGTGATTGACTCCAGCAATGTCGAACTAGAGCAGATTCACACCTCCTCTAATGGCATGGGAACCGTTCTTCCGTCTTCTGGATCGGGCATTTACTTTGACGAATCAAATGATGTGGTGAGTGCTGGGAAGAATGTCAGTTGCACGAATTGCTCATCAACCCACGATCAGCATGGGGTGGTGATTAGAGATAGTATTGACATATTCCTTGATGGAATTACGTCAAGAGAACCTCTTTCTGGACCCGCATTGGACATCGACAATAGCGGGATAACAGAGAGGGAGGGGAGGGTCTCACTATCAAACATAACCGTATTTCAGAACTCAAGCACTCATTCTGTGGAACTCAATTTGGCAGATGCGATAATCGATAATCTGGAAATTGTTGGCTCTAATTACGGAGTGAAATGGACTGCTGCAGGAGGCATGACTTCATACCTCAACTCAAGCCTGATCAGGGGTTCACAAGGTTGCATGGAATTGATAGATCACACTGATTTGGTTTCATCATCGGTCCTCTTCGAATGCGAGAGTGCAAATCCATCTGTTTCTTCCTCTTTTGTTAATTTCACGGACTCCTCCTTCTCGACATCATTGGGAATGTCTGACACATTCTCCACTCTTGGGAATTCCCATATCAGGTGGATATCATCCTCGCAGATTGCGACACCCAATTTCACAGGCTCTGACAATATTGTCGACATAATGTGGTTCGTCGAGGCGAACGTCGTCAATCAGAATCTCAGGAACATCCCATTCTCAGACGTCAATTTTTCATTCGATCAGATAGAGGTAGAATTCACCCACACCCTGCCTTACTCGGGCAGGGAAGTAGTGGGGCCTTTCATCGGCCAGAGGTGGACTCCTATCCAGAACTGGTCTCAGAATACCACAATGAGCCCAGGGTGTGATTATGATGACGTGCACAATGACTCAGCACCTATTCAGCTAACCTCGGACTCAGTGGTGATTTGTATGGTTGAGATTGCCAATCAGCCACCCTTCATTATTTGGAACACTCCGGAAGACGAATCCGTTTATCCCAGTGGTTCCCCTGTTTATTTCAGAGGGAATGAATCCTGGGACTTAGACGACGATGAACTGAGCTATACTTGGACAAGTAGCATTGATGGGGTACTTGCAATGACTGGGGGCGGAGGCTCCTGTTCAGGGACTGCTGTTGGAAACGGCTCGAGTTTCATGGCCAATGACTGGGCGGGAGCTAGTCAATGCCTCTCAGATGGATTACATCTGATTACCCTAGAGGTATGTGATCCAACTCATTGCGTTACAGAGGAGAGAGAAATCGAACTGGTCAATCTCCCCCCAGTACTTTCCGTCGGAACTTCTCCATCCGTCTCTTCGTGGGGAACTTTGTACCTGGGTCAAACCGCCAATGTGACGGCCTTCATGTCTGGGACCTATGACCCAGAAGGAGATGATATGGAATGCTGGATCGGCGCATCTTACGAGGAAAATACCAGCCTCCCACCCAATCCTCCTAACGGGTGCCCGCTGGAGCTGAACAGGTCATTCCCGGGGGCGCCGAGCCAGTTCTCGGTCACCGTCTATGCATCAGACGGGAACAATCCAGCCTCCACTTGGACATTCAACGTCGAGCTATTCAATGAGATTCCGGAGGCATCAATGACAATCTTAAGGACTGGTCAGCTATCCTCGGATACGGTTATAATCGACGGATCCGGTACTGTAGACCCAGAAGGAGACCCTGTAAAGTTCCAATTCCTAAGCGATATAGACGGCATAATCTACTCAGGAGTCTCCTCTGACGGCACTATTGAGTGGACTGGGACATTGTCCAAAGGAACTCACACCATAACTATGCAGGCCAGCGACGACAGGCCAGCTCATGCCGGTCAATGGACAACTTACAGCATGGAGGTCCAAGTCAACAATTCACTACCCGTTTCAGTGATATCGAGCCCTATGGATGGCGATCTAACGGATTCAGGTACTCTGGTTTCGCTCGACTCGACCGGATCAGGTGACTGGGATATATCCTGCTCCGACCTTCCTGAGAATGGTTCAGGACTGATATGCAACCCCTCTAGCTCAACTAGCTCCGACTTGGTCAGCGTTCTTTGGGAGAGCGATATCGTCGAAGAGCCCTTGGGGAGCGATTGGTACTTAGAGGCCAGATTGCCTGAGGGTGTTCACCAAATCACACTGACCATAGACGATGGCTCAGGAAATCCAGATGTATCGGAGATAATGCTCAGGGTTGATGAGGCCGCGCCTGTTTTCGTCTTGGACTCGCCGGTTCCAGATGCGATAGTATATTCGAACCTACCAGTTCTTTTCGACTTCAGGAGGTCATTCGACCCCGATGGTGACGACTTCACAGTAACTCTAACCTCCAATCTGATGGCGGAGCCAATTCTTGAATCCAAAACGACTGATTTCTGGTACAACGACTATCTCCCCCACGGAACTCACACCCTGACATTTGAGCTGACAGACGAGAATGGAATGTCCGTATCCCACACCCAGGAGATAACTGTCTTGGAGACTGACCCAGTGGCTTCTATATCCGGGCTTTCCGAGGGCCAGTATATCCCTCCCGGTACAATTCTAGAGTTAAACGGGTCAGAGTCCTTCGACTATGACAATGACATAGCGCTGTATAGATGGACCCTCTCCGATGGAACAGAGGTCAGCGACAGAGAGACAGTAACCGTCCAGTTATCACCCGGATTGGTGAGGGTCGATCTGGTGGTTCAGGACTCGAGGGGCGCCCAGTCTCTCGCCTCGGTAAATCTGACCATAGGATCGTCATCACCAGCCTTGAGGGACATGACAGTCTCCCCCCAGGAATTCCGCAGGGGAGAGGTCAATGAGATCAGAGTAACAGTGGTTATGGAAGACGCAGATGGTACCACAGACTCAGTGGGAGGAGAGATGGTCGCTGGAGGACTATCAAAGGCATTCCAGATGAGGGATGATGGGCAACTGGGCGATTTGATTGCAGACGATGGAATTTGGACTTATGAGACAAATTGGGAGATTACCTCGGGTTCCTCCGCCTCCATTGGTGTTTGGGCTCTGGATGGGGATTCTGTGAGTCCTACCCTGATGTCCATTATTCCAATAACTGAGGAACAGAGCTTGGACATTTTCGGATGGATAGTGGGCTCGGGCCTGCCTGTCGTCATATTGGTGATATGTATGCTAATCTCGGTTGGAATGGTAATTGTTTCCAATCGTAGAAGGGAGATAGAGAGGGATTTGGAGATGATTCAGTCATGGTCCTCTTTCGAGCCAATTGATGATAGCGACGAAACATAGGCCAGTAACAACGCCGCGAGCTAGCATCATCACTGCTTATCCCCACTGAGTGACTCATAGGTAGTGGATTCTCTAGAATCTGAAAGGAGCCACTGCCAACCGTTTGAAACTTGAATCAAAATTTACCCTATGACTCGGTGATGAATGCTCGCATTGGAAGCATTGAAAAAACAGGGTTGTCAGTTCAGAGATATGGGTAAAGCAGGAAAGATTTCAGGGACCATTTCGCTATTTCTTGGAGTGTTATTTCTGATTGGCTGGGTCGGAGCAGGTATGGGGGTTGATTACATCGATAATCAGTTAGAAGAAAATTGTGATAGCACGAGTGGACAAATTGGACAAATTACCGGCTGGGATGAGGGACAGTGTCAGGATGGAAGAGATTCACGGGATCTTCTTTCTTCATTACAATATTCATTGTTACTTGGTGGAGCGGCACTATGTATCACGGGTGTCTGGATGTTAGTTAGACATTGATTTTCTATCGCTTTGATTTGTCAATACTTGAGCAATAGGTATCAGTCCTATGTATCAAGAACTCGGGCTAATTATTGCGCTTGCCTCTATCTCTACCAGCAGCTTATCATCAATTAAAGCACCAACTTCCACACCAGTAGAGGCTGGCAATATTTCGCCGAAGAATTTTCCATGAACCTTTGCAACGTCTATCATATACTCTCTGTCGGTAACAAAAATCCGAGTACGGACGACATCAGATAAGGCACCACCTGCTTGTTCTATAGCGTGTTGGATTTTCTCAAGTATATACTGAGTCTGGGCAACTACATCTCCTTCGCCGAAGAAATTTCCTTGCGCATCCACAGCCGTAGTTCCAGCAACCTCTATGAATTGACCTACTCTCACTGCACGAGAGTACCCAGCAATAGGCTCCCATGGAGCACCTGAAGAAATATTCACTCTTTCGCTCATGACACATCCCAGTACCTATTTTGAATATTATACCATCGGATGAGAGGGTACTCTGTGTCCCAGATGGATTTCAGGTACCTACTCCTCTGGGCCCCATGGCGTAACTTGCCTAGTCAACCCCAATCTGTGAGTAAAGAGGAACCTGAGATTCAGGAGGCCATCCCCCCAAGTATTGATCTCTGCCTCCCCGACCCTCGGCCTGTATGGAACACTAACCTCAGCAGTTTTCTTCTTCCCAAGGTATCTCCTAGCCCGAATTTTGAACTCCTGGGAGAGAGGCATTCCATCGTGCTTAGGGCGGACCCTCTCATCTTCGAAGATCGATTTTCGGAAAACCCACATACCGCTCTGAGAGTCATGTATCCCATACCAGTACAAGAGGGATGCTGTCGTAGACAGAACCCAATTGCCAAATCCATGAAGTCCTGGCATTGACCCCTCCTCGGCTCTCCTAAGCCTGTCGCAACTTATCCATGCCAGGTCTTCCTCTACCAGTTTACTAACCAGACCGGGGACTTCCTCCCCGGGGTAGGTACAGTCCGCATCCATCGTCACGATGATGTCACCAGGGGCCATAGAGAAACCAGTCTTGTAGGCTCTACCATAGCCCTTCCGTGGCTCCAAGTATACAGTCGCGCCCTCTCCCTCTGCCAGCTCCCTCGTCCTGTCCGTGGAATTACCATCTATAATCAAAAAGTCGAGCCTATCACACCATCCGTCATTCGGTATAGACCTAATCGTGTCAACTATCGCTTCCTCCTCGTTCCTTGTTGGGATAACGACGGTTACGTGTACTGGCAGTGCTTTGGTCATGAATTAGCCACCGGCCCCTCTGTTTTGAATAATGCGAACACCTGACTTGTGGTAGTTCTCTTGAAATGCTGATGCCGAATCGGAAGTTTGAGGGACCATGCACATCGCAATGCTTTCCGCAGAGTTTCCACCAAGGTGGGGTGGCATGGGATCGACGGTTTTCCATCTCTCCGCAGCTTTGGCCAATAGGGGCCATAGGGTCACTGTCATTACCAGATCAGGAGCAGGTAAACCACCTGACCAAGAGGGTGTGGACGTGATAGAAGTGGGATGGGCGAGAATCCCCATGGAGTTCACCCGTTCCTATGGTAGGAGGGCGATTTCGGAGTTGGAGAGACTGAATGAGAGACTGAATGTGGACATTGTTCACCTGCATTGCCCCATGATATCGTGGGCAACCCCCCAGTTTCATCGATGCATCCAGAATATCGCCCCAGTCGTTTCTTCCCTTCATGGTTCATGGCTTGGTGAGCGTGATGGTTTGCTCGAAGCAAGTATGGCGAAAGAGGCAGCGGTATGGGCTAATGTAAATGACATAGCAATCAGGTTCACAGCGGAAAGATATGCCAAATTTGAGAACATCGCCATAAGAGAGTCATCTATGTGTGTAGCCAACTCCCGTGCGACCAGAGCGGACTTCGAATCAAGATACAATCCACCGCCGGATTGGGACTGTAAGGTAGTTCACTGGGGTGTTGACACAGAGATGTTCAGACCGTTAGATATCGAGAACGAGCAAGAGAAGCGGAATTTTACTGAAATCAGAGCCAGGTTTGGAGCAGCAAGCTCCGGATCTAAGCTTTTATTGGCAGTTGGAAGGCTTGCGGCAAGGAAGGGGTATGGTACTTTGATTCGTGGGTTCTCGGCATTGAACAAGGAGATGCCAAACACTAAGCTTGTAATAGTCGGCAGGGGGCACTTGAAGAGGAGATTGATGAGGTTGGCAAAGAGCCTAGGAGTTGGAGAGGACGTAACGATAGAGTCCAGCTTATCCTTCGCAGAACTAGCACAACTCTACCGTTCTTCGGACTTAGTTGTCTACCCCTCGTTCTATGAGGGACAGGGGCTAATTCCCTTGGAAGCAATGGCATCGGGAGTCCCTGTCGTTACAGTTGACCATGGGCCACTTCCAGAGATGGTCGACGAATCTGTGGGCGCCCTTTTCACGATGGGCAACATCGAATCCATGGTCTCTGTAATGAAAGAAGTCCTGAAAGCAGGTCGGAAAAAGGGCGAGAAGGGCAGAGCCAGGGCCCTTCAGAAATTCACCTATTCAGGTAATGCTGAATCCTTTGAGAATATCTATCTTGAGGCCATAAATAGATAGATTAGGCGAACCATTGATGCGCCATGACTACTTCGGAATGCTGATAGTCATGGCGAACAGCACCAGCCTAGCAAAGGTTGACTCGGGAACTCTGGCCAACATCGCAATTGTGTTGTTTGTCAGTGTTCTAGCAATTATACACCTAAAAGCAGTGATCCAACCCCTTGTTGTTGCCACTCTAATCTTCTTTTTGATTAGGCCTCCAGCACAATGGCTGGAGGAGAGGATTGGTGGCCACCCATTAATCGCTTATGGGGTTCTAGTGGGGGCAGTAATGGGGTTCCTTCTGTTCGCGTCCAATTCAATGTATGAAGCAATGCAGAGTTTCACAAACGATGCCCCTGAGTTGCAGAAATCCCTGGATGAGAAGGTAGCATGGGTAGAGGAATTATCGATATTCGGATACCAACCCAATACCTCGACCCTCACCGACTTAATCACTATCGAGACAGTTAACTCATACGCCGCAGGTTTCGTGGGTACACTGGCAGGATTTACCACTGGACTTGTGACAGTCCTCATTTTCCTCCTGTTCATCATTCTGGAGGCAGAGACTCTCCCGAAGAGAATCAAGGCAGCCTACCCGGATGATGTAGAGAGGGTGATGTCTGTGGCCTCCGACTCTGGAGATGGAATCAATACCTATGTCATCACCAGAGCCTCAGTAGCTTTCGGTCAAGCCGTTGTCGCCGCAGTCGTATTGACTTACATGGAAATCCCATTCGTATTCCTATGGGTTTCAATTACATTCCTGATGGATTTCATCCCCTATGTCGGAGCACTACTCTCGATCATCCCTCCCATTCTCCTAGGCCTAATCGTG
>Ga0066835_10000024_pt1 | contig 35141 bp, 34 predicted proteins | sample ETNtaG_3_FD_67280 | JGI IMG/M metagenome (GOLD analysis project Ga0066835, IMG submission 67280) | Marine microbial and viral communities from oxygen minimum zone, Eastern Pacific Ocean - ETNP201302SV84 | ecosystem: Environmental > Aquatic > Marine > Unclassified ... | reverse complement strand
CGTTGATAGTGGTGGATCTAGAGATAGATATGCTGCTGGTGGTGAGTTAAGACTGCCTCTTACTTCTGAGTTTGCTCTTTCTCTATCAGCTCGTAAAGATAAATATGATGATAGAGTTGTGAATGTTGACAGAACTACTGTTGGTATGAACTTTGAATACCGTCCGAATGAAGATGTTCTTGTTCGTGGTGGTTGGTCTGAATCATTCCGTGCTCCAGATATGCAACAAGCATTTATCGATGAGACACAAGGTTTTGCAAGTGGTATTGACTACTATCAATGTTGGTTAGTTACTGGCGCAGTAATTAACTGTGGTGCTCAAGGTTATGATGTCATCAACATTGAAGCTTATACTCGAGGTAACCCTAATCTAAAAGATGAATCAGGATACTCATCTTCTCTTGGTGTTGTATGGTCACCAATCGAAAGATTCTCAATGACTTTAGATTTCTACAAAGTTATTCTTCAAGATATCGTTTCCGATAGAAGTACATCAGCAATTTTGCTTGATGAAGCATATTGTTATGCTCAAGCAGCTGGTTCACCAATTGATAATGCACCAATTTACTCTGGTTCATACTGTCAATCAATTTATGACAGTATTGTCAGGGATGGTAAACCTGCCGGTGGTCTAGAATTAACAGACCCTAATGCAGTTCCAGGTATTTTTGCGGTATATGATCAACCCTTGAACATTGCTAGTCAGGAATATCAAGGTGCGGACTGGTCAATGAGATACACTTTAGTAACTGATACTGCTGGTGACTTTAACTTCTCGATGAGAGGTTCAAATCAGTTAGCACTTAAGCAAGCAGAAAGTCAAGGTGAGTCAAGATTTGACTACATGAACTCTGCATATGTCCCTCGTTCTAGACAGGTTGTAACTACATCTTGGAATTTGAGAGACTGGAGTGCATCTATTTCAATCAGCAGAATCGGTCACGTGAATGCAGTTGAAAATACTAAGCTTAGCCCTTACATGCCTGTCAATGCCGGTGTCTATTACGACATCACAGATGATATGTACGTAGGTTTAACATGTAGTAATTGTTTAGATTCACTACCTGATAAAGATGCTGCTTATGGAAATTCATCATATGATTTCACAGCTGTTAACAGGAATTTTTATCCAATTCTTGGACCTGCAGTGGATGTGATTTTCCAGATGAGATTCTAATAAACTCATGATAAAAAAAAGGCAGCATTAGCTGCCTTTTTTTATGTTTTTCTAATATAATAATTGTCCACCGAGGGAACATTGAACATTAAAATTAATAATTTTTATTGGGTACTTTTCTTAGCTCCATTTTTGCTAAATGCCCAAGAAACTCCACAACCAGATAACCTAGGAGAATCTCTAGATATTTCAACTAATTCTCTCAATTCAGGCGCACAAAATCAAAAAGAGTTAGACCAGTTAAGTGAAGAAACAAGATTAATTGAATTTGATTATAAAGATACATTTAAAGAATATGAAAATCTCAAACTTTATAATGATCAACTTGAGAGAATTATAGCTTCACAGGAAGAGGAGATTGTATCTATCATCAATCAAATTGATGAGTTGGATAACATTAATATAAATATGATTCCTCTGATGTTGAAAATGGTTGATGCCTTAGAAAAGTTTATACTCTTAGATGTCCCTTTTTTAAAAGATGAGAGAAAATCTCGTGTTCAAAACCTCAAAGACATTTTAGATCGAGGTGATGTTTCTACGTCAGAAAAATTTAGAAAAATTACCGAAGCGTATCAAATTGAAACAGATTATGGCAGGACTATTGAGGCATATCGATCCTCTATAGATTTTGATGGTGAAAACTTTAATGCTGACTTTTTAAGGATTGGTAGAGTCGCACTAATGTTTGTGACTACTAATGGTGATAAAGCTGGATATTGGAATAAAACAACCAATACATGGGAACCGTCTTCTGGAACTATTAAGAGAGCAACTGTTGATGGCCTTAAGATTGCCCTAAAACAAGCACCACCAACATTAATAACAATACCGTTAACTTCCTATGATGAAAATTAGAAATCTAATCCTTCCTATATTGCTTTGTGTGCCTATGTTGCACTCTCAAGATGAATCCGAAGTGGTAGTACAACCACCAACCGATATTGAGATTCTTTTAGATTTAGTCAAAGATAGCTCTACTTTAAGAACTAAGGATGATCAAAAAAGACTTGACGACTTTCTTGCAAACAAAGCAAGACAGCAAAAACTTCTAAACGATGCAAAGTGGCTTTTAACAAAAGAAAAGAATAGAGAGAAAGTGCTCACGAAGACTTTTGAAGATAATGACAAAAGATTATCTGATCTTGAAGAGCAACTTAATTTAAAAGTCGGAACATTAGGGGAGACTTTTGGTGTCGTAAGGCAAATCAGTGGTGATGCAAAGAGTAACTTTAATCAATCATTAACAAATCTGCAATTCCCTAATCGGGAAGCATTTTTGGGTGAACTTGCTCAAAGGAAGGCACTGCCTAAAGTATCTGAATTAGAGCAACTTTGGTACGAACTTCTCAATGAAATGTATGAATCTGGGAAAGTTACATCTTTTAACTATGATGTTTTTGATACAAGTGGCTCATCTACATCAACTCAGGTTATTAGAGTTGGTCAATTCAATGCTGTTGCTGACAGCACTTATTTAAGATTTATTCCTGAAGAGCAAGCATTAGAATTTTTGCAAAAGAATCCTCCAGGATCCAGATCAAGTCTAAGAGGTTTAAATGCAATTGCTGAAAGTGGTTATGCTGAATTTCAAATTGATCCCACTCGAGGCTCATTGTTATCTTTGATATTACAAAATCCGGGTGCTGTTGAAAGAGTCAATCAGGGTGGAATTGTAGGTTACTTCATTTTAATTATTCTTTTAGCTGGTCTGATAATGGGTGCAATGAGGTTCAGATATCTATTTGATAGTAAAAAAGTATTAGACGCTGAATTATCTTCTGGTGTCTTCACTGATGCCACTCCATTAAAAGAAATAGAGGAGATTATATCCGATAAAAACTCATCAAATCTTGAACAAGTTGAAACCAAAATTGAGGCTGTACTTTCCAAAATAGGTCCTTTATATGAAAAAAATCTAAGTACGATAAAACTATTAGCTGCTGTCGCACCTTTGCTAGGTTTGTTAGGAACGGTGATAGGTATGATTGAAACTTTCCAAGCTATTACTTTATTTGGTACCGGAGATCCTAAATTAATGGCTGATGGTATCTCACAAGCATTAGTAACAACCATGCTTGGTTTAATAACTGCCGTACCCCTTCTTTTTGTTCACAATCAACTCGATACTAGGAGCAGAGAAATTATTCAAATTATTGAAGAGCAAGCAATAGGGAAGGTAGCTGCTAAAGAGATATAATGTTTTATTATCTTTTTCTGCCCTTTACACTTTTTGCAACTTATATTAATCAGGGTGGATATGTATTAATAGTTCTGTTTATAGTTGCCTTGTATATGTGGATTCTTCTGACAGAAAGATTTTTTTTCTATAAATATTTACTTAAAGATGAAATTAATGAATCTTTTATTTCTTATCAAAATATGGTTACTGCAGACAATTGGACCAATCAGAAAATAAAAAAAATGTTTTTAGCTGAAATCACACTTTCAAAAAATAAAAATATTAATCAAATTAAAGGTCTGGTTGCCCTTTGTCCATTACTTGGACTGCTTGGAACCGTTACAGGAATGATTGAAGTTTTTGATGTTATGGCCTTTACAGGAACTGGAAACCCTAGAGCAATGGCTTCAGGTGTTTCAAAAGCAACCCTTCCGACAATGACAGGTCTGGTTATTTCTATATCTGGATTATTTGCTATAACATTCCTAGAAAGATACATTAATACAAAGACCACAAGAAAGATTAAAGTTTTCGATAATGATTAGAAGAAGAAAAAGACCAGCTGAAGATTCCACAATTGATATTACTCCGATGCTGGATATCGTCTTTATAATGTTGATCTTCTTTATTGTCACAACTACCTTTATTAAAGAAACTGGAGTAGAGGTTAACAGACCAAATGCTTCAACTGCAGTTGCTGATGAAAGAGGAAATATCTTAATTGCAATTACAGAAAACAATGAAATTTATATTGATAAAAGACTTATTGATCTGAGGGCAGTTAGAGCTAATGTTGAAAGACTCAAAGCTGAAAATCCTGAAGGTTCTGTAATAATACAAGCTGACCAAAATTCTAAAACAGGTCTTTTAGTAGAAACCATGGATCAAGTAAGGCTTGCTGGAGTTCAAAATGTCTCAATTGCAGCAGAAAAAGATTAAAAAGAATTTATTTTTTATATCCGGGGGAGCATTAGTATCTTTCCTTTTATTTATTTTTATGTATATGTTAATCAAACCAGGTGACCTTGATTTAAATGCACTTAAAGATAGACAAATGGTTGATTTTATTAGAATTAAAAAAGACGATACTTTAAACGAAAGAGATCGAAGGTTACCCGATAAACCACCTCCACCTAAAAGACCACCACCTCCTGAATTGGAGCAACCTGAACTGAAAAAACTACCTACACCTAAACTTGACATCAATCTCCCTGATATTGATATGCCTATAGATACTGACGGAGCCCTAGTAGGAGGAGGTCAATTTATTTCTGATGGAGGTTTGATTCCTTTAGTAAGAATTTCACCAAGATACCCAAGGAAAGCATTGCTGGAGGGAAGAGAAGGTTATGTTATTGTTGAACTTTTAGTTGATGAATCTGGAAATGTTCTTTCAGCAAAAATTAGAGAAGCTAGTCCATCTACAGTATTTAATGCAGCTGCGATCCAAGCTGTATTAAAATGGAAATTTAAACCAAGAGTTTCCGGTGGTGTTGCTGTAAAACAAAGGGGACTGACAACTATTGAGTTTACGCTATGAAGAAATATATTTTTGCAATCTTACTTATTATCCCATTTTTAACAGATGCACAAAATCGAAACAATACTCTGAAATCTTGGGTTTATTACGAATTACTCAGTATTGATGCGAAAATTGCCGAGGGAAGGTTTGCTGAAGCTGAAGAAGATTATCTTGAGATGGTTAATGAATATTGGCCATCAAGATCTTTTGATCATGCAATCATTCTTAAAAATTATGGTTTCTTTCTGATTCAACAGGATAGACCGGATGAAGGTCTAAAGTTTTTAGAATGGTCTCTGAGAAAAAGAGCTTTAGAAGATAGAGATGAGCATCATTTGTATTATGTTATTTCTCAAATTATTGCATCTAATGGAGATTATCAAAAAGCTTTAAATTATCTTTTGGATTGGTATGACAAGGGGAAAAGAAGAAATTATGAGTTAACTCCAAAAGGTGTTGCACTAATTGCAATTTGTTATTCTCAGTTAGATGAGTTTGAACCAGCTGTTGCTTACATTACAGAAGCTGTAGAAAATTCTAATATCTTTGTTAAATCATGGTATGAGTTAAAATTTGCTTTACATTACAAACTTGAAGATTTCTCATTGGCATTATCTACCTCACAGGACCTTGTAAGAAATTACCCAAGAGAAAAAAAATATCTTGAACAAATGGGTGCAATGTTTTCTGAGTTGGATTTTGAAGTCGAATCACTATCCTCTTTAGAATTTGGACTTACACAAAATTTGCTTGAAAAAGAGAATGATTATTTGCTGTTAGCAAACTTTTATATGTACAAGGAGGTTCCAATTGAGGCTTCAAAAGTTATCAATATGGGATTAAAAAGAAAAGTCATTGAACGAAATGCTGATAATCTTGAAACATTAGCAAATGCTTATTCCTCATCTAGAGAATATTTAAAGGCAGCAGATGTACTGACAGAGGCTTCAAAACTATCGGAGAACCCTCAACTTTCATATCGACTTGGGCAAATTGAGCTCAATTTAAGTAGGTGGCAAAAAGCTATTGATGCTTTTTTGTCAGCTCAAGAGAATGGATGGGAGGAAGAAGAGGGTCAAATCGAGTATTTTATTGGCATTTGCTTCATTGAACTTGAGAAACTCGACCAAGCAGTTAACTATCTTTCTAAAGCAAGAGATCTTGGTAAAGAGGATGTCGTAGAACCATGGTTGGATTATATAAATTATCTTAAATCAACTGCTGGTTAGTTAAATGAAATTAATCGAAGTTAGTGATTTGCAAAAACACTTTGCTATTGGAAACCAAACTATCAAAGCTATCAAACAAATGTCCTTTTCAATTAATCAGGGTGAGTTTATTTCAATTATGGGGCCGTCTGGTTCTGGAAAAACCACATTAATGAATATAATTGGATGTCTGGATTCCCCAACTTCAGGATCTTATTCTCTTGATAATAATGAGGTTGCATCACTAACAGATGATGAGCTTGCTGAAATTAGAAATAAAAAAATTGGGTTTGTATTTCAATCTTTTCATCTTTTAGCTAGAAATACAGCTTTGCAAAATGTGCTTCTACCTCTGTCTTATGCTGGATTTGACAAAAAGTCTGCTATTGAAAAGGCAAAACTTGCTCTGAGCAGAGTTGGGTTAGAAGATAGGATGGATCATAAACCTTCTGAGTTATCTGGAGGTCAGCAACAACGAGTAGCAATTGCAAGAGCATTGGTGAATGAACCTAGTATAATTTTTGCTGATGAGCCCACAGGTAATCTTGATTCAAAAACCGGAGCTGACATTATGGGCTTATTTAAGGAGCTGCATATAAAAGGACAAACTATTATAATAATCACACACGAAAAATCGATTGCTGATCAAACCGAGAGAGTTATCACTGTTAAAGATGGCCTTGTTGAGTCTGATCGTAGAAATTAATGAATAACATTACCAAATACATATTATTCTTGCCACTTGTTTTATTTCTAGTTAGTTGTGGTGGTGATTCAAGTTCAGATGATTCATTTACTTATTATCAAAAAAAACCGGTTGAGCCTTCTAAATTAGATTTAACTATTGAAGCTTCTGGTGAGGTAGAAGCAATTTATTCTGTTGAAATCAAATCTAAAGCATCTGGAGAAATTTTGGATTTACCTGCTGAGGTTGGTGATTTTGTTGAGAAGGGATCGATCCTAGCAAGAATTGATCAAAGGACACCAAAGAATATTTTAGATCAAGCAGAAGCTGACCTACGTCTTGCAGAAGTTCGACTTACAAATGCATCTGCTCAACTGGAAAGAGGGACTGCCTTGCATAATGAAGGAAGTATTGCCGACAAAAATTTCGAAGAAATTCAAGAAAGTTTTGCATCTGCTAAATCTCAGCATGTTCGATCCATGGTAAACGTTGAGAATGCAAAAATTTCACTCGATGACACTCTTGTAAAATCACCCTTAAGCGCGACTATAATTTCAAGACCAGTTGAAGTAGGACAGGTAATATCCTCTCCAACAACTGCAGTAGGTGGAGGAACTCTTCTCATGCAAATGGCAGATTTATCCAAAGTCAGAATAAGAGCATTTATTGATGAGATTGATATTGGTAAGGTTTCAGTTGGACAAAATGTTTCCATCAGAGTTAGTGCTTTTAGAGAGGAGGTCTTTTCAGGTACGGTTTCAAAAATTGAGCCTCTTGCTCGTGTAGAACAAGGAGTTACTATCTTTCCAGTACTCATCGATATTGATAATAAAGACAATCTTTTATTACTCGGAATGAATACAGATGTTGTCATTCAAGTTGTAGATAAAGATGTTGCTTTATCCGCACCAACAGGAGCTTTGAGAACTAGAAAAGATGTTTATTCAGGTGCTGAAATATTGGGAATTAGCAAAGAGAAAGTTGATAAATTTTTAGAAAAAAAAGTTATCGGTGAAAATTTTACAAAGTTTATTGTATTTAAATCAGGAAGTATTGAACCTGAGATGGCATGGGTAGAAATAGGAATATCGGATCTTTCTAGAGTTGAGATTAAAGAAGGATTAAATAAAGGAGATTCTGTTTTTGTACTGCCGAGCAAAGGACTTGTAGATAGACAGGAAAGATTTAGACAAAGAGTAAAGTCTTGGGGTTAATTAAACTTGCTACTTTCTGAAATTATTTTTACATCTCTTGCCTCCCTCAGAGGTAATCCCGTCAGAACAATCTTGACAGCTCTGGCAATTGTGATCGGTATTGCTTCAGTAATAGCAATGCTCAGCATAGGTGCGGGAGCACAAAAAGCCTTAGAGGAAGAAATACAGACTTTGGGTGGTAGGATTTTGTGGGTTGGATCTGGACAAAGAAATAGAGGAGGAGTTAAAAGAGATTGGGTTCCTATTGAAATTAAGGATGCTACTGCATTGAGAAACTTTGAAGATTTTGAATGGGAAGTTTCAGCAGAGATGAAAGAAAGACGGCAAATCCAATTTGGTAATGCCAATTTTAATGCAAATATTGGTGCATATTGGTCAAATTTTTTTGACGTTAGAGATTTCGAGATTGAGCATGGTAGAAGTTTTTCTGAGAAAGAAGACCTTGCTCGTGAACGAGTAGTTGTGATCGGAGCAGATGTTCCCAAAGAATTAAAAACCTCATATAGAGCAATGCTCAATAATGAATTAATGATTAATGGCATCCCATATAAAGTAATTGGGGTGTTAAAAAGTAGAGGCTCGCAGGGTTGGGAATCACCAGATGATGAAGTCTATGTACCTTTAATGACTGCAAGTGCCAGAATTTTTGGATCGAAAAATTTAAGGTCTATCATGGTTAAAATCCCAAATGACGCAAATGTTGAAGAGGCAATGTTATACATAGAGGGTGTTATGCGGGTTCAACATGACATTGGCCCTGGTCAAGAGAATGATTTTAGAATCAATGATTGGTTTCAATACAGAGATCTTGAGAGACAGGCAACTGCTATTTTTACTGCCTTACTAACCGGGATTGCTTCTATTAGTCTTTTAGTAGGAGGAATCGGAGTTATGAACATTATGCTTGTATCTGTCACTGAGAGGACAAGAGAAATTGGACTAAGAAAAGCATTGGGTGCAACTAATAAAGTAATAATGCTTCAATTTATTGTTGAAGCAGTCCTATTGTGTGTCTTGGGGGGAATTATTGGAGTTTTGTTTGGATCATTATTGGTGTATATCTTCTCATATTTTGCTTCAACTTTTGGAGATACTGATTGGCCTTTCTACATTCCTATCAGTGCTATATTAGGATCATTGGGTTTTGCAGCAGCAGTAGGACTATTTTTTGGTATTTGGCCTGCACGAAGAGCAGCACAACTTGATCCAGCTGTCTCCTTAAGATACGAATAATGAAAATTCTTCAACTCTTGCCCGAGTTAAATATTGGTGGAGTTGAGAGGGGTACAATTGATTTAGCAAAAATACTTGTTGAAGAAGGCCACAAATCTTTTGTCATCTCTAATGGAGGTAGATTAGTTTCTCAACTAGAAAAGAATGGATCATCTCATGTTTCAATGCCAATCCATAAAAAGAGTTTAAAAACCTTTTTTTTAAGTTCTGAACTTGCAAAACATATTGAGGATATTTCTCCAGATATTGTCCATGTTAGATCGAGGATGCCTGCATGGGTCAATTTTTTTGCCTTAAAGAAATTAAAAAATAAACCTATTTGTGTCTCTACCTTTCATGGTTTATATAGTTTCCCTACTTATTCGCAAGTAATGTCTTTTACTGATCATAGTATTGCCATTTCAGAGACTGTAAAAGAATATATGCAATTAAAGTATAAAATTCCGAATGAAAAAATTACTGTTATTCCAAGAGGTTGTGATATGAATATTTTTAATAACAATCCTCTTGATAAAGAATGGATTATTTCTTTTTTAAAACAATTTCCATCAGTAGCAAATAAGAAAATTTTAACCATGCCTACTAGAATTACAAGATGGAAGGGAGTTGATACATTTGTAAAACTTTTAAGTCAACTTGATGACACTTTCATTGGATTAATTGTTGGACCAGTTTCTAAATCAAAAAAAAGATATTTAAAAGAATTAAAATTTCTTATAGCTAAACTCAAATGCGAAAACAAAATAATTTTTACTGATTCGAGAAATGACATCTCCAATATTTATAAATTTTCAGATTTAGTTTTTAATTTATCTTCCTCACCAGAACCATTTGGTAGAACTATGATTGAAGCAATTAGTTGTGGAACCAAAGTCGTGGCATGGGACCATGGAGGTGCCAATGAGATTTTATCAACACTATTTCCAGAAGGTTTAGTAAAACTAAATGATGCCATACAACTCCAAGATACTGTTGAGAATTTAATTAAAAATAAGGATTTACAAACATCTGAGAATATTTTTACAGTTTCCAGAATGACATCTGAAACAATAGACTTGTACTCTAAATTGTTAAAGAATTAATTGCATCAGATATTTGTTGATTTGCATTTTCAATTGTGAAATTATTTTTAACTTTACAGAATGCTTCTGACTGATCAATTTCCTCATAAGACTCAAACGAATCTGAAATTAATTTTTTTAATGCTTCTAAATCATTTCTCCTACAGAGAAATTGCTTTTCTAATATTGAATTCATGTGACCAACATCTGTAGAAATTACTTTTAACCCTCTAACCAATGCCTCCAATGCAACTCTGGGACCTCCTTCTCTGCGTGATGAGATAATTAACATCTTAGCCTTACTATAAATTTCATCTAAATTTTGTTTTGAAACAGAAGGGCTTATTATGATTTTATCCTCTTGATTGGTTTTTTCAATTTGTGTTTGAAGAACCTTTTTCAAAGGGCCATCACCTATAATAATTAAACGATCATCAATCTCTTTCCAAGCATCAATTAAGAGATCAAAACCTTTCTCCTCTACCAATCTACCGATAGATAAAAAGTATTCTTTTCGAGAAGAGGAGTTGTAATTTATGGGCTCAAGTGCCCAATTGTGAATAACTTTAAAGTTTGAACCTTTGAAGGATGAAATGCTTTGATTTGATCCGGCAATAATTAAATCAGCTTTTTGGAAATGTTTAAGGTTACTTTTTATACCATGTAAGCAGGCAATATGCTTAAAATTAAAAAGTCGTTTAATTCGATTTATCATAATAGTTGGTTTAGAAGCATGAGAAAAAATAACATCAGGATTTATTTGTCTCAATAGAAATGCAAGGCGTATTTGACCAATTGGTGAATTTCTTCCAAGACTTGAAAAACACAATAAAGAGACATTTTTTTTATTGAATTTACTAAGTATTTTTCTACCACAAATAATGATTACCTCATTATCTTTAGACTGTTGTTGCGAAATTTCATCAACATATTGTTCAATGCCTGCAAAACTTTTGCTTGATAAAAAGTGACAAATTCTCATGCTTATTAGAAATTTTGTTTTTGTAAAAAGTTCAAAAAATGATCAACTATTTTTTTCAATTCATTTAGTACCAAATTTAACTGTGGATGTTTTATGAAATAACTATCTTTTGGAAAATCATTTTTTTCAATGCAGCCCAAAGAATTATTATTTACTAAATTCTTGATAAGTTTGGTTACTTTTGTATCATTTTGAGTGTCGGTACTAAATACATAGGTTTTGCTCAAAGAAGATAGTGATTCAAAAATCATATTTACACTATCAGGAGTTACGAAAGTATAGGAGCTTTTTCCCATATAGTTTGATAAAGAAACACTATTTTGATAATTCATAAAATTTAAATTATTTGATTGCTCAGACCAATCTTTTAAAACTGCATTTAATTTTTCGGGTGTTCTTCTTGAATTAAAAATTAGTATTTTTTTGTTCGTAAATTCATTATTGCTCTCGATAAATCTTATTTGATTGAGAATTTTTTCAATAGAGAAAGGGAAGTGTTTATTCTCACCACCAAGTAAAACTAGGATATTATCATCTAAATCATCATAGATTTTTGGCTCAACAATAGACCCTTGATACACGAAGACATTTTTTGGAATTTCGTTATTAAAATCATGTCTGGGAGCAAAAACTAAATCGAATTGTTTCAAAAAGATAGACGGTTTCATTACACAAATAATTTTTGGTTCATTATTAAATTTTTGTTTAATGCGAAGCATTTCAAGATGAGTTCCTGTACCTGCTCCAATAATTACATCTGGTTTTAGAGAAATGCTGGGATGTATTTTTGATAAAAATAATAAAAGATTTTTTATAAAAGAAATATTAACATCAATTTCAATGAGTTCCATTTTAGGAATTTTTTCCTGCAACCTCTTTAAGATTGCAAGCACTTGTTTTTCATGACCAACTTTTTGATCTTTTAGCCATAAAATTTTCATAGGATTACTTCTTGGTGAATTTCAAATAAAATATACCTATATTATGAACATTAAAAAAGAATTAACCAAAATTATTGAAAAATCTTTTGATGTTGATACCTTGAAAGTTATTGATGAGAGTTTTAAACATAACGTCCCAAAAGGCGCACAATCACACTTTAAGGTTATTATTATCTCAAATGATTTTATTGGGAAATCACAATTAGAAAGGCATAAAAAGGTATATCTTTCAGTGCACGATTTAATGCAGAGAATTCATGCTTTGTCTCTTCATACTCTTACTAGAGAAGAAGCGCAGGAAGAAAATCTTGATTTTAAAACACCAGATTGCGTGAGATAAATGTCTGCACTTTTTAAATTTATAATATCAAATCCAATTAAACTATTTTTTTTTACTTTAGTTTTAGTTTTGGCAGCTCTTCCTGGGATTAAAAATTTTGATCTAGATGCTTCTTCGGACTCACTTGTTTTAGAAAATGATCCCGACTTAAAAACATATCGAGAATCAGGAAATATCTTCAATGATTCTGATTTCTTAATTGTTACAATTCAAACATTTGAACCTATCTTTTCAGTTCCTGTTATTGAGAGGATAAAGGTGCTCCAAGATGAGATTACTTCAATTAAGGGTATAGAGAGTGTCCTCTCAATTATAGATGCTCCAATATTGGAACAACCTAAAGTTCCTCTTACTGAAATAAATAATAATTTTAAGTATATAGATGACCCAGAGATAGATTTAGAACTTGCTAAAAATGAGATTATTTCTAACCCTATTTATAATCAATTAATAATAAGCAATGATGCTTCAACAACTGCATTCCAAATACTTTTGGAAAGAAACAATACCTATGATGATTTAGTTCAAAAACGTTATGAACTTTATACATCAGATGGAAAAATTATTGATAAAGTAAAGTTTGAATTAGTTAATGAATCTATCAAAAAAATTTCTCAAGATATTCAAAAGAATGAAAAAGAGTTAATTGCAAAGATAAGAGAAGTTTTAGTGAATAATTCAGATTTTGCTGATTTGTATCTTGGTGGACCTGCCATGATTGCTAATGACATGATAAGTTTTATTCAATCAGATCTTAAATCATTTGGCATTGCAGCTTTCTTAATATTTGCCTTAATCCTTTTAGTTTTTTTTCAAAGTTGGCAAATAGCTTTCTTAATTCTCTTAAATTGCTTGTTGGTGCTGTGTGTAACTTCAGGAATTATGGGTTATTTTAACTGGAAAATAAGTGTAGTTTCTTCTAATTTTATTGCTTTACTTCTTATCCTGACTATATCTATCAGTGTGCATATTATTGAGAGATATATTGAAGTTATAAATAAGAACAAAGAAAAGACAGAAGCAATTCAAACATCTCTTATGCAGATGGCATTTCCATGTTTCCTCGCAGTGGCAACTACAATAGCAGCTTTTATTTCTCTTACATTAAGTGATATCAAGCCTGTTATTGAATTTGGAAAGATGATGGCAGTTGGCATTTCAATTGCATATCTTTTTTCGTTCATCTTTTTACCGATCGGAATGCAAATTTTATTACCCAGCCAATCTAATCAACTGCACTTTGTTCAAAATTTCTTAAAAAAATTAACAGAGTTAGTTGTAAACCATAGTAATAAAATCACTTTCTTATTTTTAATATTTTTTTCAGTGATGTTTTCAGGGTTATTTTATTTGAAAGTAGAAAATAAATTCATTGATTATTTCAAACCATCAACTGAAATTTTTCAAGGAATGACAACTCTAGATGAGAAGTTAGGAGGAACTGCAACCTTAGATGTTATTTTATTTCAACCAGAGTTAGAACTTGGAGATTACTCTGATATTGAGGATGATTTTTTTGATGACGACTTATTTTTTGATGAGGATAGCTCATCCTCAGGATATTGGTGGAATTCTTTTACATTAAATAAAGTTGAGTCAATTCATGATTATCTTGAAAGCAATCAAGAAATTGGCAAAGTTTTGAGTGTTGCAAGTGGAATTAAACTTGCTAGAAAGATAAATGATAATAAAGATTTAAATGAGCTAGAACTAGCTCTTTTAAGATCAGTATTACCAGATGATATCAAAGAAACAATTCTCAACTCATATATAAACGAGGATGATTCAATTGTCAGGATCTCTACAAGAATTTTTGAAAGCTCCTCTACAATTAATCGTAATGATTTAATTAAGAATTTAAATCAGGATTTGCAAACAAAATTTGATCTTCCCATGCATTCTTTCCAAATCACCGGGTTGGCTGTTTTATACAACAATATGCTGCAATCCTTATTTTCTTCTCTATATAACTCTTTAATTATTGTTTTTTTTGTAATTGGTTTAATGTTTATATTTTTATTTCGCTCAATTAAATTAGCGTTTATTGGCCTTATTCCTAATTTATTTGTTGCTGTTTCTGTTTTAGGATTGCTAGGGCTATTTAAAATTCCATTGGATATTATGACAATAACAGTTGCATCGATTAGTGTTGGGATGGCTGTGGATAACACAATTCACTACATGTACAAATTCAGAGAAAATTTTAAAATTTGTAAGGATTATAAAGAGGCAAATGATCTAGCAAATAAGACTATTGGAAAAGCAATTTTTTATACTGCTTTCACAATATCAATTGGATTTCTGATTTTTTCAGTTTCAAATTTTATACCAACCATTCTATTTGGTATTTTCACTGCTATTGCTCTCCAATGCGCTTTCTTTTGTTCAATCTTATTACTTCCCATAATGATGGAAAAAATGAGGGCTTTTAATTAGGATTATACAATGGGACCACTAAAAGATATCACCATATTAGAATTTGCAGGAATTGGGCCAGGTCCTTTTTGTGGAATGTTGTTGGCAGACCTTGGTGCTGAGGTGATTAAAATTAATAGACCAGAATCTAAAGGTACATCAGGGGAGCTGATTACTGATCGTTCAAAGAAATTAATTACCTTTAATTTAAAAAATAAAGAAAGTCTTAAACAGTTATATAAGCTTATTCAACAAGTGGATGGTATTTTTGAGGGTTATCGTCCGGGTGTAATGGAAAAACTTCAATTGGGACCTGATAAATTGTTGCAAATAAATCCTGGTTTAGTCTATGGTCGAATGACAGGATGGGGTCAATATGGAACTAAATCAAAAACTGCTGGTCATGACATCAACTATATATCTTTAACTGGAGTACTAAACTCAATTGGAGAAAAAGACGAAAAACCGTCAATTCCTTTGAATCTAGTTGGTGATTATGGAGGAGGAGCTATGATGTTAGCTGTTGGTTTATTAAGTGCTCTTTTGCATTCAAAAAAAACAGGTGAGGGTCAAGTAGTTGATGCTGCTATGACAGATGGTTCTGCACTTTTAATGAGTTTATTTTTTGCTTTTGATCATTCAGATTTTTGGTCAGCAACCAGAGGTTCAAATTTACTTGATGGTGGAGCACACTTCTACTCCACATATGAGTGTTCAGATGGAAAATATATTGCAGTTGGATGTATTGAAGAAAAGTTCTACAAAATATTCCTTGAAAAATTAGAAATCAAAGACGAAGAATTCAATGATCAATTCAACAAAGATCTGTGGCCTCAGCTTAAAAAGAAACTTGAAAAAATATTTATTTCTAATACCAGAGATCACTGGGAAGATTTATTTGAGGGAACTGATGCTTGCGTAACACCTGTTTTAGATTTCAAAGAATCAGTTCAGCATTCTCAAAATAAATCTAGATCAACCTTTATTGAAGTAGACGGAGTGATTCAACCAAATGTGTCTCCTAGATTTTCAAAGACAGCCTCAAATATTCAGCATAACTCTCTCACAAACGGAGAGCATAATGAATCAATTGCTAAAAAATTTAATCTGAATCCTAAATTTTTTGATTAAAAAACTTGAGTGAGTTTTCAAAAATTTGCAACGAGAGATCTTCTTCATCCTTTCCAATTAATTCGGCTATATCTTTTAAAATATGTGATAAATATCCTGACAAATTTGTATTCCCCATGATCTTATTTTCAAGATTCTTCGGGATTAAATACGGACAATCTGTTTCAATCATAAGCCTATCAAGAGGAATATGCTTAATTGCTGACCGCAGAGCTTTATTTCTTCTATGATCACAAATCCATCCTGTGAGCCCAATCCACAGACCTCTATCCAAATAATCAAAGAGTTGTTTTTTTGTCCCTGTGAAACAATGAACAACACCCTTATCAATTTCACTTATATACTCATCAAGAATTTCTAGGAAAGGTTCATGAGCCTCTCTTTGATGAAGGAAGAGAGGTAAATTAAACTCAATAGCTATTTTTATTTGTTCCTGAAAAGCAAACTTTTGTTCATTCACTGATGATAAATTTCTAAAAAAATCTAATCCTGTCTCTCCAATTGCATTCGGTTGATATTTCTGACAAAGCAGATTTAGCTCGTTTATATCTTTTTCACTAAATTGATTTGCATAGTGGGGATGTGTTCCTATTGTAAAACAGGTGGTATCTTTAAATCTTAAATTTAGATTGTGTATACGCTCAACTTCTTGGATAGATGAACAAATTATTGCTATCTTTTTGACATTATTTTCAAGGGCATGTTTGATTACAAAATCTCTCTTTCCATCAAATCTTTCACTTGAGAGGTTGCATGCAATATCGAAGTATTTCATCATTTTAGTTAATTAGAAACTTATCTATTACAATAATCAACTAAATTAATTATGAATAACTTTAATAACTTTCAAAAAGCAATAGATTTAAAAGAAATTGGATCAAATGATGAGAATGTGTCTTTATTTGAATTGATGCCAGATGAAAACTATTTTGTTGGAAGAACTCCTCATGGTGGTTATTTAATGGCAGTCATGCAAAAGGCATTATTAAGTGTTTTGCCACATGAACATGCAATTAATTTAAATACTCATTATCTAGATAGAACAGATCCAGTTAAAGTAAAGATTTCAGTTGAAACATTAAGGATAAGTAAGGGATCTTCAGTAGGTCAAGTAAAATTAATACAAGATGGAAAAATAACCTGTGCTATGACAGGTCTTTGCTCAGATTTTAACTATATGAAAGGAGTTGATGATATCGCAACACAGCCACCTAATATTTTTAACTTTGATAGAGATGATTTTGTTGATTTTAACTATGATTTAAAAGGTCTTGGTTATACACCAAATTTTGTTAAGCAAGTTGACTGTAGTATTTACAAAAAACATGCTTGGTGGTTAAAAGAAAATGCCGATCAAAATGAGGTAGCAAGATGCTCTGGGTTTGTAGAAATGTCAGGAGGCATGCCTAATCAGTTCGTCTTAGCATTTTATTCAGATTTTTTCCCTCCTGTTGTCATGAATAAATACGGTGCTTTGGGATGGGTCCCAACACTTAGTTTAACAACCAATATTAGACAAATACCAACAACTGAGAAATTATTTATGGATGTTCAAGCAAAAGATTTAAAAAAAGGTTTCTTTGAGCAAGACTGTATTATTTGGGATTTAAATGAAAATTTAGTTGCAACTAGTAGACAGCTCACTAGAATATTAAAGTCTGAAGATAAGTTACCTCATCTTCTTAAGTAAAGGAAATATTATGAAATTTAATGGAACAAAAAACTATGTTTCAACAGAAGATCTCAGCATGGCAGTCAATGCATCTGTTGTTTTGGAGAGACCATTACTAATTAAAGGTGAGCCAGGAACTGGAAAAACACTGCTAGCAATCGAGGTTGCTAAATCATTAGGTAAAAACCTTATTGAATGGCATATAAAATCTACCACAAAAGCCTCCCAGGGATTATATGAATATGATGCAGTGACCAGGCTTAGAGATTCTCAACTTGGTGATGAAAGGGTAAAGGATATTTCTAATTACATAAATAAAGGCAAGTTGTGGGAAGCATTCGAAGCTGATGAACAAGTTGTTCTTCTTGTTGATGAAATAGATAAAGCAGATATTGAATTTCCTAATGACCTTCTTCAAGAGTTAGATAGAATGGAGTTTTTTTGTTACGAGACAAATCAAACAATAAAAGCTAAGCATCGACCTATTATTATAATTACTTCAAATAATGAGAAAGAATTACCCGATGCATTCTTACGAAGATGTTTTTTTCACTATATCAATTTTCCAGATAGGGACACAATGCAAAAAATAGTAAATGTCCATTATCCAAAAGTTAAAAATAAATTAGTTAAAGATGCATTAGATATTTTTTTTGAAGTTAGAAAAATTCCTGGACTCAAGAAAAAACCATCAACTTCAGAATTGATAGATTGGCTTAAACTTTTATTATCAGACGATATTCCTGATGAGATATTAAAAAATGCAGATTCCTCAAAAGCAATTCCTCCTCTTTATGGAGCCCTTCTAAAAAATGAACAAGATGTCCAGCTTCTTGAAAGACTAGCTTTTATGACAAGAAGAAGCTCTTCTGATTCAAATTAATGCTTATTAATCTATTCAATACAGTCAAATCATCTGGAGTTCCATGCTCGCTGAGAGAACTTTTAGACCTAATTGCTGCACTAGATGCAAAGATAGTTCATGCAGATATGAATGATTTTTATTATCTCTCTCGATCACTCTTGGTCAAAGATGAAAAATACTATGACAAGTTTGATAAAGCTTTTGAGGTTTATTTTAAGGGTATGAATAAACTTGAAGATATCTTTCAAGCATTAATACCAGAAGACTGGTTAAGAAAAGAATTTGAAAAGCAATTAACAGAAGAAGAATTAAATAAAATTAAGACCCTGGGCGGCCTTGAAAAACTATTAGAAGAATTCAAAAAACGCTTTGAAGAGCAAAAGGAAAGGCATCAAGGAGGAGATAAATGGATTGGAACTGGAGGGACTTCTCCATTTGGAAACTCTGGTCAGAATCCTGAAGGTATTCGTGTTGGTGGCAGTGGGGGTGGTAAAAAAGCTGTTAAGGTTTGGGAGCAAAGACAATATAAGAATCTTGATGATTCCCTTGTGATTGGAACTAGAAATATCAAGATGGCATTGAGAAGATTAAGAAAGTTTGTTCGCCAAAGCAATAATCTTGAATTAGATATGCCAAATACGATTAAATCTACTGCAAAAAATGGTGGTATTTTAGATATCAATATGGTCCCTGAAAAAACTAATGCTGTTAAAGTTTTGATCTTTTTTGATGTTGGTGGCTCTATGGATCCTTATGTAAGATTGTGTGAGGAGTTATTCTCTGCAATTAAAACTGAACTTAAAAATTTGGAATACTTTTACTTCCATAATTGCATTTATGAAACTGTATGGAAGGATAATAAAAGAAGGACTCAAGAAAGGTATCCAATGCAGGAACTCATAAATAAATTTTCTTCTGACTATAAGGTTATTATTGTGGGTGATGCAACTATGGCTCCCTATGAAATTACCAATTCTGGAGGCAGTATTGAGCATTGGAATGAGGAACCCGGAATTATCTGGTTAAAAAAGTTATCTGATCATTTCGAAAAGATTGCATGGTTGAACCCAGTTCCAGATGATCATTGGGATTATACTTCTTCCGTTTGTATTATTAGGGATGCCTTTGATCAAAGAATGTATGCTTTAACTTTGAAAGGTCTTGAAACAGCTATGACAGATTTATCAAAATGATTGACAAAAAACAAAAAGGTATAAATTGGGGTCCTTTTACATTGAGGATACCTTTTATCCATCTGACACTCTTACCTAGTGAATTCTTACAGGGACTTGTTATTTCTGGAGCAACAGCTTTTGCAGGAGCACCAATTGTTATGGCTTTGGGTCTGGACTTTCCAGAGGCTGTTGCTTGTTGTTTTATTGCAAGTTTTCTTATAACAGCTGGACCAATAATATTTGGTGAGCCACTTGCTCCTGGATGGGTGACGCCTGCTTTACCCTTAGTTATAACATTTTTAATTTCTAAGGGGTTTTATGATGGTATTTATAGAGTAGAAGCCTTCCATTACATGATAGCAATGTGCATTGAATTTACTCTCATTATTTTAGTATTAGGTTTATCAGGATTGGGAAAATTAATTACCGAAAAGGTTCCTAATGCACTTAAATCAGGAATTATTCTAGGTGCAGCTCTTGCAGCATTTGACCAAATCTTTTTCAGTGAATTTGATAGATACATTGGTATAGCACCTTACTCAATGATTTCAGCTTTAGTAGTTTGTACTATTACTACTTTCTCTGAACCATTCAAAACTTTAGCAAGTAAATCTAAAGTTTTGAATATTATCAGTTCACTTGGATTACTGCCGGGATTTATCATCGCAGCACTTGTTGGATATTTTACAGGAGAGTTAACTTTTGAGTTGGAGTATGGATTTGAATTTCCTCCAGTTGCAGCCGTATTCCAAAAAACTTCTCCAATCATGATTGGTCTGCCTCCACTGCCAGTATTTTTGGAAGTATTCCCACTAGTGTTTATTGGGTATTTGTTACTATTTGGTGATTTTTTAACTGGAACAGAAATTTTAAAAGATGGACAAAGATACAGGACTGATGAAAAAATAAATATAGATATTAATAGATCTCACAACAGTGTTGGTATCAGAAACTTAGTTGGTGCACTGGTTAATCCCTTCTTTCCAACTCAGGGAGCTCTTTGGACGGGAGTTCATGTCATTGTGGTAGAGAGGTGGAAACAAGGACCAAAAGTTATGAAATCTTTATTTGATGGAATTGGGTCATATTATTTGATGGGCATTCCTCTTGTCTTCATCTTCTTGCCTTTCGTAACACTCATGAAACCCCTTATGATTATTGCTCTTGGTGTGACTCTTATATTAACCGGTTTAGCCTGTTCATACATTGCAATGTCACTTGTTAAGAAGCATACGGACATGGCTATTGCATTCATTACAGCAGTATTTATAGCATTTTCTTCTCCCTGGATTGGCATAAGTATCGGAATTGTTTTAAGTTTATTATTAACTTCATCTGAGACAATCGATGACTGAATTTGCATTAGAAATAAGAAATCTTAAAAAGGTATATAAAAATAAAGTAGCAGCTCTGAAAGGGATAGACTTAAATGTTGAAAGAGGTGATTTTTTTGCCTTATTAGGTCCCAATGGTGCTGGCAAATCTACAACAATTGGTATTTTGAGTTCAATTGTGAACAAAACATCTGGAGTTGTTAAAATTTTTGACATTGATATTGATGATAATTTTCCAAAGGCTAGAAGTTATCTTGGAGTTGTTGCCCAAGAAATTAACTTTTCGCAATTTGAAAAAGTTTCAGATATTGTTCTAACACAAGCAGGATTTTATGGAATACCATATTCGATTGCTGTTAAAAGAACTGAAAAACTTTTAAAAAAACTTGCCCTCTGGAATAAAAGAGATGATCAAGCAAGAAATCTTTCAGGAGGTCAAAAAAGGAGGCTGATGATTGCAAAAGCATTGGTTCATGAGCCAAAACTTTTAATACTTGATGAGCCAACTGCTGGAGTAGATATTGAACTAAGAAGAGAAATGTGGGAATTCTTATCTTCAATTAATCAAAATGGTACTACCATCATTTTAACAACACACTATCTTGAAGAAGCTGAGCAACATTGTAAAAATATCGCAATTATTGATCATGGAGAAATTGTTGAAGATACTAATATGAAAGAGTTATTGAGCAGACTCTCAGTCCAAAGTTTTGTTTTAGATTTAGAATCTCCAATTGATACTTTACCCAAATCAACGAATTTCAACTTAACGTTAAGTGATAAAAAAACATTGATGGCAACTTTAACTGATAAAGATGACCTAAATACATTATTTAATGAATTATCTGAAAAAGGCATAAAAATTAAATCAATGCGTAATGAGCAAAATCGTCTTGAAGAACTTTTTATCAATCTTGTTAAGGAAAAAGATGAGTAATAAAGAACTTTTTTGGGCATTATTAACACTTTCTCAAAAAGAATTGCGTCGCTTCTTGAGAATTTGGATTCAAACTCTTGTTCCACCTGCAATTACCACTGCTCTCTATTTTGTGATATTTGGTGAAGTGATAGGAAATAACATCGATAGGAATGTTTCTGAGGGTTTAAAATACATTCATTTCATGATTCCTGGTCTCATAATGCTGGCAGTCATAACTGCGGCCTACTCAAATGTTGTTTCATCATTTTATGGGGTGAAGTTTCAACGTGCTATTGAAGAACTTTTGATTTCTCCTATGCCAAATTGGGCAATACTTTTGGGGTACGTTATCGGAGGTGTTGTGAGAGCTATTTTAGTTGGGATTATTGTCTTTATCGTGAGCATTATTTTTGAACCATCATTACAAATTCATAGTTATAGTCTCACTATTTTGGTTTTAATATTAACTTCAATTATGTTCTCTCTACTAGGGTTTATAAATGCAATATATGCTGATAGTTTTGATGATATTGCAATAGTTCCAACTTTTGTGCTGACTCCTTTGATTTATTTAGGAGGAGTTTTTTATTCTATTAAAATGCTTCCTCCTTTGTGGCAGTCAATATCTCAGGTTAATCCTATGCTTTATGTTGTTAATACTTTCAGGGAAGGGATGCTTGGCATAAGTGATGTTTCTATAACACTTTCACTTCTAATGATGACAGCATTTATTGTGATATTTTTCATAATATGTCTTTATCTTCTCAACAAAGGTGTTGGAATACGTGAATGAAAACAGTTCATCTTGGACAAAATAAGTCTCTGGAAGGAGTTCCTACAGCAAAAATTTTAACTAAAATGAAGAGACCAAAAAATTTGATTTCTCAATTTTATGGATATGATTTGTGGAATATCTATGAGTTCCCTTTTTTACTTAGAGGAACACCACAATTAAGGATGATTCAAATTAAATTTCCCCAGGACTTTCCAGTAATTATTGAATCAAAATCAATGAAACTATATGCAAATTCTTTTTACAATAAAGATTTTAAAAAACAAGATCAAGTCATTCAAAGACTCAAAAGTGATTTGAAAACAAAAATGCTTACTCCCGACATCTCTTTTATAAATAAGTTTGAGAACCCCTCAGATAATCAAATAATAAATCATGAAAATATCTTTAAATTTGAAGGTTTTCGATCAATTTGTCCTGTAACTAGCCAACCAGATTGGGCAACAATTTACATTTATTCAAAAACAAATTCATTAGACAGAAAATTTTTAAATAAATATCTTTTATCTTTTAGAGAGCAAGGAGATTTTCATGAATCCTGCGTAATACAGATTTTCAATACCATTTTAGAGTCATTAAAATCATCATCTTTAAATAAAAAAACTCACTTAGAAGTTGTAGGAAAATTTTTAAGAAGGGGCGGAATTGACATCAATCCAATAAGATCGACACACAAACAAATGTTCCTTGGTAGATTTCGTGAAATACAACAGTAGAAACTTTAAAACAATTAAAGACCTCTCTTTTTTTTGTTTCAACCAAATTACAATCAATAAACCTCTCAAAAACCAAATATTTTATTTTATTTTGAGTGGTGGGACTTCTCCTAGGACATTATTTAAAATGATAAATAAAGATCTAAAAAATAATTCTGATTGGGGTCAATATTATTTTTTAATGTCTGATGAGCGCCAAGTACCACTCAATCATCAAGATAGTAATCTTGGGACTTTTATAAGATTATCAGGAATTCCAGAATCTCAAACAGTTGATATAAACTCAATGCACAGATCAGAAAGTAAGTTCAGAGAAATCATCCCATTTGATAAAATTTTTGAAAAAGATTTAATTATCAAGAATGCCATTATTGGGATGGGAGAAGATGGTCATTTCGCATCAATCTTTCCAAATGACAATGATTCACTGAAAGCTATTAAGGGTTCAGATCGATCATACATATGTGAAAACAAAAATATAACACACTCAAGAATTACACTTTCATTAAAAATGATTGCTAAATCTGAAAAAATATTTTTATTGGTAACAAGTGCCAAAAAATTAGCTGTTATCAATAAGAAAGATGGTTTACCTGTTCATGATTTGTTAGACAAACTGAAAGATAAATTAACCTTACTAATTTTAAATGAATCTTAATTTATAGAAAAATAAACTTAGACAGAAATACTGCTGTTAGAAACCATGCACCAGAGGATATTTTACCAAATTCACCAATAGCTAATTTGATAACAACATATGAAATAAATCCTAATGCAATACCATCTGCTATTGAGAAAGATAGAGGAATCATTACAACAATTATTAAGGCAGGTATCAGTTCACTCGTATTTGACCAATTAAGTCTTTCTAGACCACTAAGCATTAAGATAGATACATAAACTAATGCCCCTGCAGTTGCATATGCAGGCACTATAGCTGCAATTGGTGAGAAAAAAGTAGTTATAAGAAACAGTAAACCAACAACCAAAGTGGTCAATCCTGTTCTACCACCAGCTTCTACACCAGCAGAACTTTCAACATAACTTGTAACAGGAGAGCATCCAAAAAAAGTACCAAAAATACTGGAACTACTATCTGCTTTTAAAGCTTTATCCAGATTTAACACTTTGCCATCACCATCTATTAGATTTGCTCTTGAAGCAACACCCAGTAAAGTACCAGCAGTATCAAATAAATTTACAAATAAAAATGACATGACAATACTAATCATTGCAAGATCTAGTGCGCCTATAATATCTAATTTTAAAAAAGTCGGAGCAAGGCTTGGTGGAGTTGAAACTAATCCATTAAATTTAATTAATCCTAACAGACTACTTGCTAGGGTGACTGCAAATACACCAATTAAAATTGAACCAGGAACCTTTCTAATCGACAGTGCACAAATTAATAAAAAACCTAGTGCTGCTAAAATTGTTTCGGTTTGTGTGAAATCACCTAAACTTAAAAATGTGACTGCATTTGATGATATTATGCCTCCATTTTTTAAACCTATAAATCCAATGAATAACCCAACTCCAGCTCCCATAGCAATTCTGAGATTCATAGGAATGCTTTCGAGCATCCACTGTCTTAATGGTGTGATGGACATGATAAAAAATAAGATACCAGCAAGAAATACTGCACCAAGAGCAACTTCCCACGAATAGCCGAGATCTCCAACAACTGTATATGTAAAGAATGCATTTAGACCCATCCCTGGAGCTAAACTAACAGGCCAATTTGAGTAGAGAGCCATTACAAAGCAAGCAAGAGCTGCAGCAAGACAGGTTCCTACAAAACTTGCTCCCTGATCCATTCCACTTGCCGACATCATTTGAGGATTAACAAAAACAATATAAGCCATTGTCACAAAAGTTGTGACACCAGCAAGGAGTTCCTGGGTAATAGATGTTTTATTTTTTTTAAGTTGAAAAAAATTATCAATCATGAAAAAGTTCTCTTTCATGCAAGTTTAGACCAAATATTTAATATTTTGACTAAAAAACCTAAAAAAAAACGATAAAACCTTGTCTTGATTTTTTTTTAAAAGTAAACTTTTATATTGTATTTTAATTTGCACCATTTCCATGGTTAAAAAGGAATTCTATTTTATAGATTAAAGTTAAAATCGTTCAACTTCATTAGAAGTCGGAAGTAGACGTAAGTCGAAGGAACGCAACTGTTAAACGCGACCGAGTTTAACTTCAAATTCTGAATGCTTATTAATGCAAAATATTATTAATTTTATATGGGGAATTTTATGAAAAATTTTATCTATACTTTATTTATTCCGTTTGTTTTTCTCGGTCTAACTAATCTCCAAGCTCAAGAGGTAGAAGAGGTCATTGTTACAGCAGAAAAAAGATCGGAAAGCCTTCAGGATATATCACAAGCCGTAACGGTTTTAACTGCTGAGGATATTGACCAAAAGAACATAACCACCTTCACTGATCTAAGTGCTATTGCACCTGGTGTGACTGTTGCAAAAAATGAAGGTTACAAAACTGTTATATCCATTAGAGGTGTTGGTAATGAAACTAATCAAAATGCAATTGCAGCTCCTTCTGTTGCATACCATCTTGATGGTATTTTTATTGCATCACCTTTTGCCCTACAAACTGATTTTATTGATATTGATAGAATCGAGGTTCTCAGAGGGCCGCAAGGAACTTTATTTGGCCAGAACTCAACGGGTGGTGCTATAAATGTTATTAGTCAAAAACCATCAACAGATGGTGATGCTGGTGCATTTGATGTAACGCTTGGGGACTATGGTCTTCAAAAATTCAGAGGAACAAGTAATTTTGTAGTCAATGATTCAATTGCAACAAGATTATCTATTTCATCAACTGAAAGAGACGGTTTTTCTAAGAATGTTGTAACCGGTCAAGACTTAGATGATGCAAATAATCTTAGTGTGAGATCTGATTGGATGATTGATATGTCTGAAACTTCAACTTTGAGGTTATTTGGTCAATACTTTAGTGTTGACAGAAATGGTGCTGCCATCAGAGGTATTGATGATCAAACTTCTGGGGTAAGAAACCTTTCACAAGATACTATTTCAAAACATGAATTAACTTCATCCGTGTTTGCAGCTATTTATGAATCTGATTTAGGTTATGCAAATCTCAGAGTGCTTGGCAGTGTTCAAGAAGATGATATTTTAGTTGTTAGAGATAATGATCGTCACAACTTTGGAGATGCTGTTCTAGCAATACCAGGTCTTGGTGCAGGAGCAACTTATCAGAGAGCTGAGTTTAATCCAGAGACATCACTTGTTGATACGAAAACATTTGAAGTAAATTTGATCTCAAATGAACCAGCTTTAAATGGTAATCTAGATTGGACCGTAGGTGCGTTTTATATGGAACATGATATTGAAAATCATATCAGGGGTTATCGTGATAATAATCTCGATGGTGAGATTATGTACGTGTGTGGCGAATCATTTGCAGATCCTAATAACTGTTATACAGTTGGTGGTGATCTATTGTGGTTCTTAGCTGAATTTGATTTTGTTACAGATGCTTTCCCATCAAGAGAATCTTATTCTGTATACGGACAAACAACCTATAGTTTTTCTGACAAAATGCGTCTTATTAGTGGGCTAAGATACTCTGAAGATGAGGTATCTGCTTGCGTGAAGAATTTCTTTGCAACTGTTTGTGATGATTTGAATAGTAGTTCAGATAAAACTACAGGAAGAATTGCTGCTGAGTATGATTTAGATGATGACACTATGGTTTATTTTGCATTCACTGCAGGCTTTAAACCTGGTGGGACAAATCTCACCTATGGTTATGCAGATGATAATGCTCCTCCAATGGTTTTTGAAACCTTTGAGCCAGAATCAGTAGAAGCTTTTGAATTTGGACTAAAGACTGATTTATTGGATGGAAGGGCAATTGCAAATATCGCAGCATTCTCTTACACATATGAAGATCTTCAGTTTCAAGCAACTGACCCAGATCCTTACAGAGGAGGAGTTGCGAATATTCCGGAATCCGAAATGTCAGGTGTTGAAGTTGAGTTCAATGGATTTCTAACTGATTCCCTGAGTTTAGATGTAAAGATGTCATTTCTTGATTCAGAAGTTACTTCTGATTATGAAGTACTTGATAATGTTGATGCTTACCAATATTTCTTTGGTGAAGAAGATTTACGTTATGCTCTGAGAGAAAATGTAAAAGGTAATGAGCTTGCAAAAACTCCAGGTTTGACCGCAGATATAAGCATGGTTTATGAAACATCGTTACCCTCAGGGAAAGCATTTACTGGAATTTTTCAATATACAAGAAGAGGTGATTTCCAACAGAGAGTAAATAATAATCCAATTGTTGATGACATTGACAAGTATACTGTTTTCAATTTAACAGCAAGCTTTGAAATCAATAGTGAATTAGATCTTGATGTTATGGTGCTTAATGCATCTGATGAAGATGGTGTGAATTCAAGTATGACTGATGTTTTCGGTGTAGCTGCTACTGGCTTGGAACTAATACCTCCAAGACAAATAATGACAAGGTTGCGATATACGTTTTAAGAGCAACACTATGTGTTGCATAATGTGTTTATGAATAAACACTTTATTCAGCCAAATGATCTCTTAGAAGATTCTTTTAATTTGGCCTGGAAAATATACGACAGTAATTTCAGGCCAAATTTCATTATCGGAGTCTGGAGAGGAGGGGCTCCAATTGGAATTGCTGTTCAAGAGTTTTTAGATGTGCTTGGGGTTCATTCTGATCACATTGCCATAAGAACTTCTTATTATTCAGGAATTGATAAAAGAAAAAAAAGTGTAGAAGTTTTCGGATTAAACTATGTTCTTAAAAAAGTTAAATCAAGTGATACACTTTTAATTGTAGATGATGTTTTCGATACAGGCCTTTCAATAGATAAAGTTATTTCAGAAATAAAAAATTCATGTAAAAAAAACTGCCCTGACATAAAAGTTGCATCACCATATTTCAAACCTTTGAACAACCAAACTGATAGAGTTCCAGATTATTATTTGCATGAGACAACTGATTGGTTAGTTTTCCCGCATGAATTACAGGGTCTTTCAATCGATGAGATTTCAGATTTCAAACCCCAGCTTTCAACACTGATAGATAAAATTAAACCATTAATTTAGCTTAATTCTTGATTTTCCCTTGATTTGAAGACTTATGTCTTCCAACCTTAAAGCTTCTTTTCTTTAGATGCTTTGTGACTCTTCCTTTGACTCTTTCTCTCCACAATGTATAAGATTTCTTCTTTAAATTTGACCTCATAATTTCCTTAACTTGATCTTCTTTGATGCTAAATTGATTTTCAATAGCATCAAAACTAGTTCTATCTTCCCAAGCCATTTCTATAATCCTTTCAATGTCAGTTTTTGAGAATTTAATTTTTTTCAATTTCATTATGATAATTTTCAAGTATTATACTATTTCTTATAAAAGGAGAGATGGCAGAGTGGTCGATTGCGCTACCTTGGAAAGGTAGTATACGGGTGACCGTATCCAGGGTTCGAATCCCTGTCTCTCCGCCACTTTTTTCTTTACAATCATAATATGAAACCTTTTCACTTAGCTATACCAGTAAATGATTTGAAAGCATCAATAAAGTTTTATTCTGAAGTCCTTGGCTGCTGTAGAGGTAGATCATCTAAATCTTGGGCTGATTTTAATTTTTTTGGTCATCAACTTGTTTGTCATGTTTCACCTGAAAAGAATAATCAAGTTACAAATGCTGTTGATGGAGAAGATGTTCCTATTCCTCATTTTGGGATAATTCTGGATATGCAAGACTTTAATAAAATTGCCTCGAGACTTCAAAAAAAAGAAATAAAATTCATTATTGAACCAACTCTCAGATTTAAAGGAGAGCCTGGAGAACAAAAAACTATGTTTTTTTATGACCCTAGTTTTAATGCTATTGAAATAAAGGCTTTCAATGATAGTAAAGAAATTTTTAGAGTTTCTTGAATACTGTATAAATATACAGTAATATATTCAGTATGAATAATTCAATAGTACAACAGTGGGATGAAGCAGTTGATAAATCTTCCGCATCTAAAACACTAGCCTTTAAATACTTTGGCGGTGACCAAGAACAACTTTTAAAATATATTACTTCAGAGATTGGTAACTTTTAGGATTTTTTTTATCTCATAATTATTTCTTCAAGTATAATATTTGAAGGTGTCACAATCTTTCAGTGAAATGGGAATTGATAGATTGTTTTTACTGTTTCCCTTAAAAGGAGGTGGTCTTATCAATATTAATAATTTAAGAACAAGAGGTTTAGCTTTTTGACAAAAAGTTGATCAGTTCGTATATAAAAAGCCCTTGAAAAAGGGCTTTTTTCTTTTCATGGCAAACAGATATTGGTTTCTATTGATTTTTCTTGGTGCGATCTGGGGTAGTGCTTTTATGTTTATCAAGATTGCGACTCCTGATTTAGGACCGGTTTTTTTAGTGAATATAAGGTTATTTATTGCCGGGTTAATGTTTTTACCAATTTTACTTCAATCAAAATATTTAAAGCTCTTAAGAAGTAATTTACGGAACATACTTTTTCTTGCAATTATAAACAATGCATTACCTTTTACTTTATTCTCGTATGCATCTCTTTTTTCAAGTTCAAATATGTTGGCAATTTTTAATGGCTCTACAGCAATCATTACAGCCATTATTTCTGTACTTTGGTTAAAGAATAAGATTTCACGCATTCAGTTCATTGGAGTGCTCACAGGTTTGATAGGAATTATTGTTCTTGCAAATCCAACAAATATCTACACAACACTTACTGCATCAGTTTCTTGTATTCTTGCTGCATCATGTTATGCACTTTCTGCAAATTTCATAGAAAAATATGCCTTCAAGACAAATGCAGTCGTTTTAATAGGCTGGTCGCTCATCTTTGCTTCTTTGATCTTAATCCCATTTTCTCTATTTAACTTACCTTCGCAATTTCCATCTACTCAAACGATATTTTCTGTGTTGTGGCTAGCATTGATTTCGACTGGATTAGCTTTTTTTGGATATATACGTTTAATTGAAAAAATTGGTGCAGTAAAGACATCAACAGTAGCATATTTTATTCCGATCTTTGGAGTAATTTGGGGATATATTTTTTTGCAAGAAGAGATATCTTCAAGAATCTTATCGGGTATGATATTAATTATATTGGGAATTATTTTTACTAATAGACAATATGAAAAACATAAACGAATTATTAACTGAAGCAAACGATATTGTTGAAAAAATAGATCATCTAACTGCTAGGCAGATGATGAAAGACCCAAATACAATTATTCTTGATGTCAGAGAGGAGAGTGAAGTTCGTGATTTGGGAAAAATCAAAGGGGCTATACATGTCCCGAGAGGATTATTAGAGTTTATCTTTAAACCCGAAGATCATGTTAATGATCCAGCTCAATTAAGAATTCTTGTTTACTGTGCAGCAGGAGCAAGGTCAGCTCTTGCTGCTAAAACACTAATTTATATTGGGTACCAAAGAGTTTATAACATCGGTGGATTTAAAGAATGGATAGAAAATGGTGGTGAAATAGAAAAATAGTCTATTTGACCTTTTAATATTCTAAAACTTGACCAACTACTCCTACCGATGAGTGAAATTGAACAATCAACCACTCACCATTTATTTTTTCCATAACCCCAGTAAAACGAATACCTTCAATTAAAGTTTTCTTACCACCTGTAAGAACTTCCCAATCAACAACCTCAGAGAACCATGCTACATCTTTATTTGAATTATAGTTTATAACTTTCTCTGATCTATTTATGCTCTGAACATCAAAAGCATCGAATTGAATTTTTACAGATGCTTTAAGAGCATCCCATCCTTCCCATCTTTCACTGGCATCTGTTCCAAAAGTTACCATAGTCGATGTTTTGCTCATTGTTTCTGAAAACATTTCTAAATCACTATCTTTAAAAGATGCCCACATCTTACTGACTAAATCTTCTGCTGTTTTCGAAAATCCTTGAAAAGATATTATTGCTAAACTAAAAAATAAAACTTTTTTCATAATTACTCCTTTTTAAACATTTATTATATAAAAGATTTAATCAAAATCATTCAACTGATGGCGCGCCTGGGAAGATTCGAACTCCCGACCCCTTGGTTCGAAGCCAAGTACTCTATCCAGCTGAGCTACAGGCGCTCAGAATTACAAACTTATAATTCTATTACTTCAACATTCCCAATTCCGAGAGCTTCAATATCTTGTTGTATCTTAGATAGATCACCAACAATAACCCAAGTCCAAGTATTAGGTTTGATATAAGTTAATGAAGCATCTCTGACTTCTTGTAAAGAAATATTTTCTCGAGCAGCAGCAAGTTTGCCCAAGTAATCAAAACCTCTATCATATTTAACGATATTTTCTATTGCTCCCAATAATGATCCTAAGGTTTCATATTGACTGGGCATTCTTTGCAACCTAGAGTTTTTAATTTTTTCCAATTCGTCACTAGTGATAGGATTTGTAGAGATATACTCGTTATATTCACGAAGAATTTCTTGGATAGCTGGAATAGTTTTATCGGTTTGCACCGGGGCTCTCATCAACATCAGTCTTTGCCCTTTGCCTGATCCTGTTCCAGTTCTTACTCCATAGGACCAACTTTTATCTTCTCGAAGATTCATGTTCAATCTTGAAGTAAAACTTCCAGCAATTGCATAATTCATATAATCAATAACAATGTCATCTCCTGAATTTGTTGGAGGTAATAACTGACCTGCTAAGATATATGATTGGACTGCATTTGGTTTGTTGAGCAGATAAATCCTGCTGTTCTGCGGAGAGGACACCTCTGGAAGATTAATGTTAATCTTATTTTCATAACTATTCCAATTTTGAAATTCTGTATTAAGAAGCTTCTCAGCTTCATCAACAGAGATATCTCCAACTACGATAATTGAAGCATTAGCAGGATTAGTTAAAACTTTATGCATTTCCATTAAGTTTTCTCTTTTAAGAGAAGAAATTGTCTTCTTTGTTCCCATACTCGAGGCTTTTCCATAAGGATGATCTGAACCAAATATTATTGGGCGAACAGCCATATTTGCCATGGCACTTGGATTGTTTAATGATTGATCAATACTAGCTAGCCATTGTTTTTTTGTTCGCTCAATTTCAACCTCAGGGAAAATGGGATTAAGTAAACCCTCTTTAAAAAGTTTTAGTGAATCTGAGATGTTAGCCTTAAGTGATGATAGTGATGCATATGTTGTATCAAGTGATGATCCAAACCCTATTCCGGCACCAAGACTGGATTCTTTTTCATCAAACTCAAGAGCATTATATTTTTCTGTTCCTTCATCCATCATGCTCATAGTGAAATTAACAAAGCCAAGTGTTTCATCCGACTCAATTGCATAACCACCATCAAACATAATTTCAAGTTCAACAATAGGAAGATCATTTCTTTCTGCAACATAGAGTTCTGCTCCATTATTTAGAGTTCTTTTTTCTATGTTAGGAAATGACTTCCCAAGATTATCTATAATATCTTGAACCGATGAGCTAGAAGGATAGGGGACTCCCTTAGATCTATCAACTGAACTTTCAACTATGGACCTTTTTTCCTCTGGTTGTATGAGAAGAGTATATTCACCACTACTCAACCATTCTTTTGAAATATTTTTTATTTCAGTTCGTGGAATTGACATGTACATTTCATAAATATCTTTGTAGGCACCTGGATCATCATAAAAGGTTTCGTATGTTGCTAAGATATCTGATTTACCTCCAAAACCACCAATTCTTTGCAAACCAAAGATTAATCCCGAAACTACCTCTGTTCTGATATTCTTCAAAGCTGTTGCATTAGGACCTTTTCTAAGGAAATCTGCAAGGGTATTATCCATAACTTTTTCAACTTCTGCTGCATCACCTCCTGGTGAAACATCAGCATACATCACAAATAAACCTGCAATTTCTCTTCCGTAATAGTAGGCACCTGCACTTGTTGCTAAAGAGGTCTTATATACTAATTCTTGATACATAGGGCTATTTTTTCCACTTGACAAGGATGCAGCTGCTAGAGACAACGCTTCAGCTTCTCTCGTTCCATCTTCTGGAACATTCCAAACTTTATAAATTCTCGTTTGAGGAACATTATCAAACATAATTTCTCTTTTACTATCTGCCCTCTTTGCAATCCATCTTTTTGGTTTTGTGAGTGTTGGGCCTGCTGGAATATCTCCAAAAAATTTTTCTACTTTTTCCTTTGCTGTTTCAAGGTTGATATCTCCTGCCAAGACAAGCACTGCATTATTAGGACCATAGAATGTTTTAAACCAATTTCTTACATCATCCATTGAGGCAGCATTTAAATCTTCCATGGATCCAATTGTCGACCATGAATAAGGATGTCCTTTTGGGAAAGCAGATTTAGCAATAGTTATCCAAGTTTTGCCGTAAGGTTGATTCTCACCCTGACGTTTTTCATTTTGGACAACACCTCTTTGTTCATCAAGTTTTTCTTGGTCGATTACTCCCAGAATATGACCCATTCTTTCTGATTCCATCCATAGTGCTAAATCTAACGCATTAGTAGGGACGTTTTGAAAGTAGTTTGTTCTATCAGAATTAGTTGTGCCATTTTGATCTGTTGAACCAACTTTTTCAAAAGGTTCAAAGAATTCATTGTTATAATTTTCGGTCCCATTGAACATAAGATGTTCAAAAAGATGAGCAAATCCGGTTTTTCCCTCAACTTCATTTTTTGAACCAACGTGATACCAAACATTTACAGCAACCATTGGAACTTTCCTATCCTCATGTACAACAACAGTTAAACCATTATCAAGAATGAATTTATCAAATTTTATTTCAGGTATTTCAATATCTTTTTCCGCAAATATAAATGCGTTAAAACTTGTTAACAAAAGTATTGCAAATTTAAAGAGATTATTTTTTTTCATTTTTAATAGATTCCAAAAACAGTTAATATTTATTAATGAGAACTTATTTTAATCTAATTTTATCTATTTTTTTTATATTTTCTTGTACAACCGAAAACTCTAACTCTAAAACTATAAAAAATTTACATTATCTGATTAAAGAGCTTTCATCTGATGAAATGCAAGGAAGAAACCCTGGAACTGAGGGAGCAAAGATTACCAAAAACTTCATTGCAAGTGAATTTAAAAAAAATGGACTAACTCCACTGGATAAAACTTTTTTTCAAGAAGTTCCAGCAGTTTCATCTTTAGTTGTTGATAAATCTTTCTTTACTATCTCCTTTAGAGATCAGGATAAAAAATTTGATTACGGCTCTGAAGTTGTATTTTGGTCAAAACGAAATAAAGGAGAACAAATAATTAGATCAAGTGATTTAGTATTTGTCGGATATGGCATTGTTGCCCCTGAGTATAAATGGAATGACTATGCCGGTGTGGATGTGAAAGGTAAGACCGTCGTTATGCTAGTAAATGATCCCGGTTTTGACACAGGTAAATTACGACTTTTCAATGGATCGGCAATGACTTATTACGGGAGGTGGACTTATAAATTTGAAGAAGCTGCTCGTCAAGGTGCAGCTGCAGCCAT
>Ga0066835_10000023_pt1 | contig 36842 bp, 25 predicted proteins | sample ETNtaG_3_FD_67280 | JGI IMG/M metagenome (GOLD analysis project Ga0066835, IMG submission 67280) | Marine microbial and viral communities from oxygen minimum zone, Eastern Pacific Ocean - ETNP201302SV84 | ecosystem: Environmental > Aquatic > Marine > Unclassified ... | reverse complement strand
CCTCTTCGGATGAAAAAGAAGGTGAAAAAATGGAATATGTATACGCTGCAATGCTACTGCACTCGGCCGAGAAAGAGATTGACGAGAATGGCGTTAGCGCTGTGCTAACCGCCGCCGGAGTGGATGCTGACGGCGCCCGTGTTAAGGCACTGGTCGCTTCGTTGGGATCCGTGGATATCGGAGAAGCCATGGCTACTGCCATAGCTGCACCTGTTGCTTCGGGCGCCGCACCTGCTGCCGCTGGAGGAGCTACTGAAGCTCCTGCTGAGGCCGCAGTTGAAGAGGAGCCTGAGGAAGACGATGGTGGCTTCGAAGGTCTCGGCTCGTTGTTCGGATAAGCAGTATTGAATTGAACTGAATCGCGAAGGCGCTATGGGCGATAGCCTGTCAGCCACTACACATGCATTCTACCCGAGTACTAGAGATTCCAGTTTCCATCACCGCTACTGATGCAGTTAGGTATTTCAGAATCGCATGTGACAATCGGGGATGGCCTGGTTCCAGACTCGAAGAGTCGAAAGTGGTCCACCGATGGGCCATAATTATGCCAATAACCAATTCCGCAAGAGTTCTAGGAATGGAAGTTGGGGAAGGAATTGCTGAAGGCCTCTCACTGAGAGCATGGAGCTATACTCCCGGCTCAGCCGGAATGGTCACGATTGTTTCTTTTGAGATTCCTGAATCAATAGACGGAGAGGAGTGGCTTTCCTTCCTTCGTGACTGGACTGATTCATTACCGAGATGTCCGTGGAAATGGAGTTTCTGGGAGAGATCTATGATTGGATATTTCATACCCGAATTCAGGAAATCCAGGAGGGTTTTCTCCTCTGAAGGATTACTCTAAACCGAATATACGATTGAAAGTGAAAATGGCATTTTGTAAAGGAGACTAGAGAGAGGATTTGAAAGAGATGCCAATTTTGCAGTGTTGAGTCAGATGGCATTTGACATGCTCGACAGCCCGAGAAGAATTGGGATGGCGACTGGTACAGTCGTATTCATGTTTCTATTTCCAATGTACTTCGCGTGGATGCCCCTAGCGGATGAGAATTTAGTGACTGGTGGGAGCTCTGGACAGGGCGAATGGTTGGTTAGCTTCAGTGAGAGTGAGTCTATTTTCGAAGAATCTACAGTTTTGGAAGATGGAGACACTCATATGACCGAGTTCATAGTTGGAATGGAGGATTTAGGCGATATGGAAATAGGGTTCATCGAGTTGGTTATCCAGTGTAACGACAATGATGACCCGGGTCCTGGATTCTCGGATAGTGTGGAGGGAGTTAGCGACCTCCTCGATGTCGATGGTTACTCCTCAGGACATATTCAAGATCAGGACGCGGAGGGAACCTGTATGGGGGGAAATGGTGGCTTCACAATGAGATGGGATGTGACGACCAACTACACTGGGGAGAGTTTCAGTATTGCATCATCCCAGAAAACGATATATGAGACTTGGAATGATAATGGATTTGGAATTGGCACCTGGTCGGCTACTATATCAGCTGAGATTAACTCCGCCCCGGTTGTCGGAGGTTTGGTGGATTCTGACGAGGATTTTGACATTATTTGGAGAATGGTTACCTATGAATTGGTGATAGAAGAGTCGTTGGTTGAGCCGACTGAGTAGTCTACGATTTGGAATGTATCCTAATCACATCATTATCTATCACTTCATAGTCCGCACCGATTACTCTCCCCGAGCGAGCATCAACTGCCTTGATGAATCCCTGTCCCAAATCAGTATGGACTAGAAATGCCAATTCCTTAGCAGTAGTTCCTGAAGGGACTAAAAGAGCGTCTGGAAGTATTTTTCCGTCTCCATCAGTCCAATGTGTTTCATCCTGAACTGGATATGCAACTCTTCTTCCAAGATTACCGAAAATAACCTCTCCTAGTAATCCTAGGAGGCCCCCTCCTTCCCAATCCCTAAGAGATGATGAAATCGACTCGAGTGCGCTCTTCTGCTTTTCTGAAAGGTTTTTTTCTCCTGACTCAGTGATTTGAAATTCGAACTCGCCTGGTGTGTTTTCAATCAGACCTGAACTGGAGGCCCTTCTCAGTGCTAGTTCGGCCTCCGCGCTTGTGGGAACCACAATTCCACCAGACTCCGAGACAATTTTCTTTAGCTCAGTCCAAGATTTAGTTGATGCCTTGTCAGCCTTGTTTGCGGCGACGAATATAGGAAATAGTTGAGTCCTTATGGCTGAGGCTAGGATTGTAATTTCGTTTTCTGTCCATGTCCAAGGCATTCCGGCGCCTGGATTGGCTTCATTTACAGATGAGATCCCCACACTGACATGCCTCTCATTGGCACCGATTCCAGTGAGCCTGTCTAGAATGAAGTCATTCAGCCCTCTTTCTCCCTCTGCTTGAACTCTCCTAGCCCCTCTTTCCCATCCATTACTCAGTATTCCACTGATCCACGCATCTAGCTCTTCGGTTAGGAATTCGTATTCCTGAATAGGGTTTGATCCTCCTGAGCCAACGGGGTTTCCTTCGATATCGGTTGAACCAGAGGCATCTATGACTTGGATTAGCGCATCGCATCTTGCTAAGTCTGAGAGAAACTGATTCCCTCTTCCTCTCCCCTTATGTGCACCAGGGACTAATCCCGCGACATCGATCATCGTGACTGGGACCAGCCTAGTATATCCTGTACATCCACCGGAGTTGGGAGTACATATGCTTCCTTTGCGTGGATCTTGATCGGCCACACTCTCTAGCCTTCCTTCTCGTTCTCTCTTTTGCCTGAGCTCGAAACAGGCACATGGGTCCCTTATTGGAAGCCATGCGACACCGACGTTAGGATCTATAGTGGTAAAGGGGTAGTTTGCGATCTCTACAGGAGTCTCTGTAAGTGCTGAGAATGAAGTAGATTTGCCCACATTGGGCTTTCCCACTAGTCCTATTCGCATGGATATCATTCCACGGAAGGGGCCTTATGTCCTCAAAGTTCGGTTGCAGAGCCCTTCTCTTCGCTCTGCTCTGAGGGCGAGACTTCTGTATCAAGTGTAGCGCCACTAGCAAGTATCTTCCTGATAGTGGTAGGCGCCGTTAGGCTGTACGACTCGATTGCTATAGATGACAATGATGCTTTGGAAATATCCCCCTTAATTCGTCCCCTGTACTGGCCACTTATTGTGTTAGTACAGTGGAATATTGCACCAATAACCGTACCATAGAACATCACAGATCCGACCTTTCTAAGCTCTTGATTAATCGAGGAGCCTTGCTCGGCCATTGACTCCGTGAGTGCCATGTCTGTGAAGTCGGACATCAGTGTAATGAGTAGCCCCAGGAAAGCACCTCCTGACATCATCCAGAAGGCCCATCGAGAGCGGTTGGCCGAAAGTTGGTGCCTTCCACTGGCTCTTGGTAAAACGTTCAGAGCGGCTCCTAGTGACAAAGGCATCATTACCAGCCATATTGCCATCAAATCAAGAGACTGTGATATTCCGCTCAGCTCGTTAACACCCCCTAGAGCGTCGGTTTGGACAAACAGTGATCCTATAGCGATAGGAATTAGCATCCAAGCTCCTAGGTTTAGCTCAGCAATTCCTGGAGAGTCTGGGTTCTCAACGAAGGCATCTGAGCCCCTCATTGTCACCAGCATGTTAGCACTGAATGCAATAATTGGAATTGCGGAGAGTGCCATCAGGAACGAGCCTGAAATGACGTCTCTGGATGATGGTTCGAGTTCGTTGCTAGTGAGGGAGAATAAATCGACAACCATCGAGGGATCGGTTGATCCCATTGGATTGATTGTGATGACGGCCCCAAAGAGAGTGAATGCCACCAGCGACTTTGACCATAGTGGATTTCCGGAGCCGACAGAAACAGAATAGAGGGATACTCCAGCTACCCCACAGAAGAAGAATGTCCCACCAGCGAGATGGAAGAGTAACCATTGGCCCACTCCTTCATCGAATCCACCGCTTATGAAGACAGCTAGGATGGCTGCTATATTTCCAATGAATGCGTATACAATGAGCCAGCCTGGGAATGGAATCTCCTGGGTAGCTTCGGAAACTGTGAGTATCAAATTGATGACCAAGGCAGTCGAAGCTAGAGTCAGGAGAAGGTTTGCAATCGGAAGTATCGTGATGCCCGCAATTACTGCGTTCTGCGATCCTAGGAACATTAGCAATACAGATAGCGTCCAGAGCAGGGAAACCAAGGTAGCGTTTGACTCACTGGCAAGATGGGTTCCGCATAGTCTAGGAAGTGAGTAGAGGGAGGCCCCAACTACCAACATTCCAATAGCACCGAAAAGAGCAGTTAGCCTTCCTGCATATATTAGCTCTGAGGAGTCAGGGTGATAGCCCCAAGATTCGAAGCTATGCAGGGCAGTAGGATCATGATTTAACCACAGGCCCATAAATGTGAGAGTCGAAGCCGCGAAGGCCCAGACTAAACCATGGATGATCCATGTAGAAGAAGACGAACCGGGCCGTCCGCTTACAAAATCAATGGCAGGACCCAGTGCCTTTTCCAGCATGAACATGCTTAGGCCCTTGGCAACATCATTGAATATCCAGAGGCCTCTCTTTATCAGAACGAAGGATAATGCAAGCAACAACCAGAAAGTTGCTAGGGTTGATATTATGACATCCATGATAATCTCCTCACTCACTAGTGGCCTCCGTAAGCATAGTTGCTATAATTGAGAATGCACCAAAGATGACTCCAAGAAGGAAGAACCATATCCCAGAGTCGAAGACCCCCTCAAACATGGGTAAGACTTCAGAAATTACTGGCATGTCCCTCCCTGGGAACAGAATCCCGTAGAGAATGAGGAAAGAGAGCATTGACACGAATCCGAGAACCACTACAACACCGGACGAAGCCGGCTCTTTCTCTCCTTGGATGAACTCATCAACTGAACTTGGTACTTCGATAGACATAGACACACACCACGCGAAACGCGACAGAAGCGGACCGAACCAACGGAGATGGCCCCTTAAGCGTTGGGCGAGGGACATAGTCCCTCATTATCATGGGGAACGTAATCTATCCAGAGCGTTCCCTCTGCGATGAATGCCGGAGCCCATAGGAGTAGGTAGTGCTGAGTCATTCTGTATCTCGGAAAGCCAGACCTTCTTACATTCGCATTCTAGTCCATTAAATTCTCCCAGATTTCCAGAAACTGAATATCTCTCAATCGCTGCAACAACCTCGGAATCGCATGATCCGCAATTGTGGGACCCTCTTGCCTTTCCACCGGCTGTTGGATGAACGATCACCCTGCAGTCAGTCTTCGAGACATCGTCATGAGTTCTGATGATCATCTCTACCAATGACCAGAGCCAAGGAGGTCGATATTCCCTGTTCCTGAATAGCCTATCTACTATTGTCCCTCTCTGGATATTCATGGGATTTATCGATACCTCATCAGATATCTTGGAGACTTCAGAGACCCATGAGATTGTGTGTTCAAGAGCGTCCCCCTCAGACATGAAAGGTGGCTTAAACAGAAGATATGTCTTGACTCTTAGAGAATTGTCTCTGAGGATTTCGACTGCTTTATGCCACTGCTTGAGGGAGAATCCCTTGTTAGCGTGGAATCTAAGAACAGTGTTATCATATGCCTCTAAGCCTATGGCTACAGTACACCCTGGATGTCTTTCAGCCACCCATTCTAGCTTCTCAGGAGTGCACATTTGGGCTTGTGCCTCTACTACCAAGTGTAGCCCCATCTGATAAGTCTCTCTGAGGACGTGCTCCTGCCACTCTGGTGGGTTTTCTCTATCCTCAAAGAAAGTTCCTGAAGTGTAAACCTTGACCATCTTGCAGTCTCGGAAGTCGCCCGTGACTCTCTTAGCCTCTTCCCACTGAGAGAACATATCCTCTGCAGTTACATCGTCCCTGACATCATTGAAGTAACCGCAGAAGGTACATCCAGATTTCCACCACCATACACAGCCCTTCGTGCGTAAAATTACAGTAGCCGCGGTGCAGGGAGTGCCGTCTGGAAGATTCTCGGGAGTCTTGTATACTGTAACTGGCTTGGATGCATCCCAAGACTCTCTGGAAGCTATTGATTCGGGTGTATTCTCAGGCGCCTTGACTAGATGATGGATTTTAACGGGCTTATTGCCATCTCCTATCAAACCGCATGAACTGGCCATGGACTCCGCTCTAGGGAGGTGTTATTGACATTGACTACTATGTGGTGAGTCGTGAGATACCTGATTACGTAGACGACACTAAAGACCAGATATAATCTCAGGGATTCATGTCAGGGGGGTTCGGCAAGCTGATTGCTAGCTCCGATGAGGTTGAGAGGCTTCTCAGTGAAATGGATCTGGAATCTAAGAAGTCGCTGAAAAGCTGGTATTGGTTCGACTGGGCGAATCAGGCCTTCGCGCTCACGGTAATCACGGTGGTGGTTCCGACACTGCTATCCAATATGTTCAACCTGGCAAATGGAGGAAGCGCGGAATATGCCGGTATGACATTTACTGGGGACAGTTTCTATGCTGTAGTACTTGGAATTTCCAGTGTCTTTGTAGCTATTGTCAGTCCAGTATTGGGTGCCATTGCAGATAGGATGCCCATCAAGAAAAGGATTTTGAAGATCTATACTGTTGTTGGAATTCTATTTACCGCTCTGATGGGATTGGCTCCCTATATGAGTGAGGAGTCATCGTACAAATTCCTTGCAATTTGCCTGATTATGGGCAATATAGGATTTGCTGGCGGTCATGCGATTTACTCTGCCTTCCTCCCTTATCTAGGAGATAAACGTCTAATGGATCATATCTCCAGCTGGGGGTATGCCTATGGTTTTCTAGGTGGTTCTACACTACTAACAATTCATTTGATTGTAGGTTTAAGATTTGGATTCGAAGACCCTGATGTTCAGTGTTTCGTTTTCCTGACTAGCGCCTTGTGGTGGTTGGGTTTTTCAGTGCCTATTTTCAAAAATACTCCCGAGCCTGAAATACCAAATCCTACTGAATACACGTCATTTTTTGAAGCGACAATAGATGGAGTGAGGGAGATTCGTAAGACATTCTCTGAGATTCGCAGATATAGGGTCCTGACTCTATTCATGTGCGGGTATCTGTTATTCTATGATGGAGTAAATGCGATTGGAGGATTAGCCGCGGCATATGCAGATTCCGTATTGAGGATAGACTTCAGCATGAACTTCGTTCTTCTTCTTTCTGCCAATATAGTTGCTATTCCAATGACTATCATAGGTGGTTCTCTAGCTAGTAGGTACAGTAACAAGAATATTCTAGGTGGGGCTCTGGCGATATTCTGTGTTGTTTCTGTTCTGGGAGTAGGATTTGCACCTCTTGAATTGGAGGGGGACCACGAGAGGTATGACTTCCGTTATGATTGGGATGAGGAAGAGGATTCATACAAACTTTCAACACTATACAATCGGGGAGTTGACGGTTGGGTTAGTGAGTCAGGAGAGGGGGATGAAGAGTTCAGGGAGGCATTCCTGCAATTCCTGAAATTGGGCGACAACGAGCGTCCCTTACTTAGTCTGGAAGAGTCCTCACTACTTATCCTTAGGATGGAAAATAGTACACAACATAGATTCTCTTTCTCCTTCCGTGGAGGAGCATTAGATGGGGCCTCTTCAGTTGGTATTGACCATCCCACAGTTATCGAAGGAGGGCCAATAGACTGGTGGCCTAACTTGCTAAGGGACAATGTCTGGGAGCCTGTGGGGATAGGAATTAACCTACAGTGGATAATACTGGGAATGACGTTTGGAATGGTCATGGGGGTCGCAGGGGCTCTATCCAGAAGTCTCTTCAGTATGCTGATACCTACGTCTAAGACTACTGAGTTCTTTGGGTTCTTCGCCTTCATAGGGAAGGCAGTATCGGTCCTGGGGCCAATAGTTTATGCAATAGTGGCAGCCTCTATGGATAGCAGAATGGGGCTTCTGAGCGTAGTAGTTCCCATCTTGATAGGAATGTGTTTCTTCTTCGTTGTGGATGTTGAAGAAGGGATTCGTGTCGCAAGAGAGGTTGATGAAGAGGTAGCCTCTGGGAATAATGAAGTGGTGTGATGAGGTCGTTCACAATAATCCAGAATTTTCTGACTGCATTATTAATCCCATTTCTTGCTCTCATTATAGGTCTTTGCTCCTTTCCTGGGATCTATGTTTTTTTCAAGATTATTGGTCTGTTGGGGATCAGTATAAATTCATTCAACGAGATAGATGGTGTTCCATTGGAGAGCTTTGCAATCACCGGAGTGGCGCTTGGCATGGGAATAACTGCTTGGGGGGTGACTCTTGTGATTCTTTCTGGACTATTGGGAGGCTTATTTCGGCCTAGACTAAAGCCTGGAAGATATCCACTGAAGTCTTTTGTAACCATACAGTGGGCTTGGTCGATGGTTTTTCACAAAATAGCTCTTTTCTTCTTGCCCTTTCTAGTTCCGTCATTCATTGGCAATACTTTCTATCGACTATCGGGCGCGAAATTGGGAAAAGGGGTGCAGATCAATTCAGCATACATCAATGACGCTGGATCTGTAACTCTAGGAGATGGCGTGGTAATAGGAGGAAAGGCAATCATCAATGCCCATTTGACTGAGAAAGGTGAGTTGGTGATGGCTCCGGTAAATATTGGCAAGGACGCTCTGATCGGGATGGGTTCGGTCATTCAGCCGGGTTGTGTCATCGGTGAGGGGGCAATCGTGGCATCCAGAGCCGTAGTTCCCAAGTGGACTAAAGTTCCTCCAGGAGAAGTATGGGGCGGAATTCCGGCTAGATGTATCAGAATGGCAGATGGTACCATACCAGAGTAGTGGAGTTAATCTCACGCTTCTTCTTCTGATTGCTCTGGTGATTCAGGAGCCTCTTCTTCAGCAGTAGCGCTTTCAGAGGCAGCTTCCTTGACAGCCTCAAGTGTCTCATCCATCCTATCTCTGAAAGTATCCTGTTTCTCCTGGAACTCCTTGAAGTATTCCATGGCCCTGTCAATCATCTCGAATCTTGTCTCTGTGACCTTCTTGATATCTTCGAAGATCTTCATGTGCTCAACATACCAGTCGTCTCTAGCCTTCAACTCAGAGGTAGCGGTCTGAAGGGCTTCATCAAGCTCCTCTGCGACATCGAATACTCTGCCAAGCCTAGCTTGCTCTCTGGTGTACATCTCTTCCATCTTCTCAAGTTCAGGTTCGAGATGCTTTACTCTTGTTCCTGCCTTAGCAGACTCTATCTCAAGATTCCTGATACGACTGTCCTTCTCATTGAGTAGGTCCCCTAATCCCTCTTTCTCAATTTCCTTATCGATAGCATCCTTCTCAAGAACTTCGATATGGGCCTTGGCGTCGGCTAGCTCGGATTCAATTGCCTGATATGCCACATATAGCTTGTCAAGTCTTTCCTTCTCCATGGCTAGTTGCTCGGCCAAATCGTCCTGTTCGACAGGTATCGTTTCCTCATCGCTCATGGTGTATCCCAAACAGTTGGACTACTGCCTCCCCTTTAACCCCGGCGGAAACGGGATACAAATACATGGGATTAGTTTATTCATCTCGATATTGCGGCGACCGTAGTTGCTAGTATTGCCGTCAGTCTCTTTGCCGTGGGGATGTGGAGCTTCTCATCAGGACCGTGCGCATTGTTTCCGGGTCCAGAGGCTCCTGTGCATAGAAACTTGGCATTTGGGTATCTGGTCTGCATCATAGCCATGAATGGTATTGTTCCACCGATCCAAGTTGCTAAAGGCGGTCTACCGGTTAAGAGCGTGGAAGCCTCAGTAATGGCCCTCTTTACCTCTCCGTCAAGCGGAGGTGAATGAAAGCCATTTGCGGACGAATCGGGTGAGAATGAAACCTCTGCTCCATATGGTGGATTTTCCTCTAGAATTTGCTTCAGAATTGGCTCAAGAGGGTCTGCATCTACTCCAGGGGGTATCCTAAAGCTAAGTTTTAGATCGGTATTAGTTCTTAGTACATTTCCAGCCGTCTGAACTGACGGTAGGCCATCAGCTCCGATGACGCATAGTGAGGGTTGCCAATTCATTCCCAGAATCATGTCTGCAGTATTATCCGAAACCGGGAGTAGCGTGTCTACCGTGGGAAGCTGTTGCCAGAGTGAATCCCCCACTACATTGGCGAGTGATTCTGCCTTGCTTCTCAGATCATCGGATATGTCAACGTGCATTTCAGGAATCAGAATCTGACCTGATTTCGAGTCTTCAACCCTATCTAATAGCGCCCTAGCTATCCTAAATGAAGATGGAATAGATCCTCCGGAAGTGCCCGAATGGATTCCCTCATGTGAAACTTTGATTGAAAGAGTACCCGAGATAAGCCCCCTTAGTGCCTCCGTAATCCAAATATGATCATAGTCGGGACCGCCACTATCCATTACTACAATCATATCGGGTTCTCCTAAATCTTCCTTCAGAGCCTCGAGATAAGGAGGTAGATCATAGGATCCCGATTCTTCACATGTTTCGATTAAGAAGGAGCATTTTGGATGAGGAACATTGGAGTTCTGAAGAATCTTCAGAGAAGCTACGCATAGATAACCTCCATATCCATCGTCGATACTTCCCCTTCCAAAGAGCCAAGGACCTCTCCTGACAGCTTTCAAAGGTCCGAGTCCCTCAGACCACAGTTCTGGCTTGGAGGGTTGCTTGTCCAGATGAGAGTAGAAGACGATCTCACCCGGTCCTGTCCCCTCGACAGTGATAAGCAGAACTGGAGACCTGTCTTCGATCCTGTGAACTGAGTAGGTCATTCCATTCAGATTCTGGGTTTCGACCCACTTACAGAATAGATCAATTGTGGCGTCAAGCTCCCCTAGCCTGCGCCATTCTGGTTCGAACAGTGGAGAGAGGGCCTTGATGGATATGAATTCACTGAGACTGGGGATAATTGAGTTCTCCCATATATCATCACTCATAGTCAGAAGCCGGTCCATGTCGTGTTCCATGTGTATTGGTATGCAATTTAGCAAATGGATTCTTCTGTCCAGCGTTAGGAGAAATATGCTAAGTGCAGGTTGAGCAAGTACAAGGATACCGAGCAATTGGGGCTTCTGACAAGAGTGCCATTTCCGTTACGGTATTCATAGCCATGTCTAACTTTTGCAGTGCCGTCAGGAACATGTCTTCCGGGTACTCAACGATCCTACCAGTTATGCCAACTAATATTGCTGGCCTTAGGACCTCTCTGTAAGGTAGCCCTCTTTTCTTCCTCTCATCCTCTATAGACTTCAAAGACAAGTAATACAGCGTCAACTGCATTGCGTGGTGTTCGAGAATATCCATCTCCGCTTGAGATGATGGCATGATTGAATCGTTACCCAACGACGAGATTAGGCCATTGAAATCATAATCGTAGATACTCGCTGCTTCCTCGGTCTTCAGGTCTATGGGCCTTACGAAACTCCCTTCCTCAGAGGTAGTACAAAGCACCAGATCTATCACTCCATCCATCTCTAGGGAGGCGTGTTCGATGTATGAGAGAGGCTCTATTCCGTCAGGAGACCATCTCCCTCTCGTAATCCCTCCCGGGTCTACAGTCCTAGCGATATGGAATGGCATCTCAGTTCGTAAGCCATCTACTAAGTGGCCGTAAACTGAGGTGCCAGAACATAGTTCCCCCAGAGGTCCTTTTCTAATTCTTTCAAGTATTGTCCTGACTATTTTTGAGCACCCTTCCCTATCTGCTTCCAGCGGCAGTATTTCATGGAACACCTGTTTCATAAGTGAGTCATCAGTAAGTCTATCCGGGCTCTTGCTTATCCATGAGCTGGGTAGATTTGGGATGGTATCAGCAGGAGGACCAGGATTCATCAGCCCTATCTCGAAAATCCTGTGAATCACTTTACCCAGAGTGGCTGCATCTATGCCAGATGGCAATGTTTTGTCTTCTAGTTGCCCCGAATGATACTCCGATCTCTTTGTCGGGCTACCTCCCCTTGTCTCAAGCCAATATCTCCTCGGACATTCATTGTATACCGTCAGATCGTGAGGAGCGATCCTTACTCTGCTCCCCCTATCATTTCTGGATGTAGTATTTGGTGCGGGAAGGAGGGCGGCTGATTCAGAAGACGCTTGATTGGTTCTCTCGATCTTTTGGAGGGGCGTCAGGACTGTTCTAGAAGTTTTATCTGTCGTTTCAAAGCACATCGGATGATGTAATACGGTTATCCCATGGAGATTATCTGACCCTAGCATTCCAGAGGTTGATGCTAATAGTGGATCTATCTCCCTGATACCTTCGTTAGTAACTTTTGGAGGAGATTGAGATTGTGAGTCCTGTGAAGAAAGCCAATAAGATGATTCCTCCCCTCTCTTCCATGAACCCTGTCTAAGAGATTCTAGCCACATTTCTCCGAGTTGAGGAGCTGATTTTCCATAAGACCAAGAAAAGGTGATTCCCTTGCCATCCTCCCATTTGGTGTGCCTAGGAGAACCGCAAATTATCAACTTTTCTTCAGCTCTTGTGGCCGCTACGTAAAGCAATCTTCTTGCTTCAGCATTCCTTCTGGCCAAGTGGACTTTCTTCACGTGTTTCCAGAGAGGAGAAACTGGATCTTTGGAAGGCCATGGCTTGGGATGCCCCCCGAATAAATCAGGAGTGACAATGAGTCTCTCTGAGGATTCTATTCTGATATTGGTCTGCCTTCCGGAGAATACATCTGCTAGGATTACTACCTTAGATTCTAAGCCCTTTGATCCATGGATTGTCATAACTCTGACAGCGTCTGAGTCAGGCACATTCACTGCCTCTGTACTGTTCTTATCCCCCTCTCTTAGCCTACGAACACTGTCCGCTATTACCTTGCAGTCACCGCCGAGATCCATAGCCAATGTGCTCACTAGTTGGATAAACTGCTCGGCATCCTGTCTTGAGGTATTATCTGGGTAGGCCATCAGTAGGTCTGATCTATCCAATGTCTCGTTAAGAGCTTCGACTAATCTGCTAGACCTAGAGAGGATCTCCCATCTTTTTATCATTTCTTTATGCCTGTCATTTACTGTGAAATTTCGTAATCTAGCTAGCAAATCTTCCCCTCGAGATGAATCCCCAATGAATTTCTGTAGTTGTCTGTCATCGAGGCCAATTAGTGAAGACCTTGCCACCCATGCAGCGTGATGGGGAGAGTCGGGCCTTGCCAATAGCTGTAGTAGGCCATTGAGGGCGTGTGCGGTCGGACGTTGTAGGAGGCTTCCTTCCCTGTCGGCCTGAGCAGGGACACCAACAACTGAGAGCTCTCTCATTATGCTGTCTCTCAGCTTACTCCTGCTCGGAAGGAGAATCATAATGTCACTCGGAGCGATTGGCTCTTCTGCCGGTAGCTCGCTCCACTTTCCTGATGATGAGAGAACTCTTATTGGCTCTCCTTTGATCAAATTTCTCACCCTCAGTGCGATTAGCATCGCCTGCCTTTCGATCGAGTTCGGCTTTCCGAACCCGAACGAGTCTATTGGAGCAGTGAGATCTTCTGGAGCATCATCATCCCCGCCATTTAGTATGGGGCATATCCATTCAATCGAACCAGCCGAGTCTGAGTTTTCCTCAGACGGGCGCAGGGGTTGTGATGTAGCGTAGAAATCTCCTCTTGAGAAGTCTTTGTGCCTGTCTGAAAACACATCATCCCACCAGTGATTCATTGCTTCTAAAAGCCCTCCCTTGGTACGATAGTTAACATTTAGTCGGATTAATCCGTTCCTCCTCCTATCGATTTCCTCGGGCTCTGGGATACGTCCTCTATCTGGAAGATCAAAAGGAACCCATGGTGTCGTATCAATTCCTGATAAGTGCGTCAGTGCCTTTGCCTGTTTGATTCCTACTAGATGTGCATTTCTTGGATCCCTGCTACTGTCGATCTTTCTTAGTGTTGGTTTTTGCCGTAATAACTCGATACTGGAGAATTCATGACGATTTATCGCCATCAGTGTTCTAGCATATTCAAGGAATCCGACCACCTCGGCCTGTCTGAAAGCATAGATGCTCTGCTTGACATCGCCAACGTAGCACACAGTGGGTTGCCATGGCGTATCGGGGGTTGGAATCTCCCCCTCTAAGACGCTCCTTTCTCCCCAGAGTCTGGAAAGAAGCCTCCATTGGAGAGGAGAGTTGTCCTGTGCCTCGTCAATGATGAATGCCCTGAATCTCCTTCGAATGGTCCTGAGAAGATCGTATCTCCTTTCTAGATCTGATCTGATGGCTGTCAATTCAGATATTGATTCTCCTGCTAACTTTGGATTATTCTCTAATGTGGATATCTGCTTTAAGGCGGCCAGGATATGATCGTCTCTCCAAGGTTCATCGCCTATGGAATCTAGTTCTCTAATTACCTCTTGGGGATAGTATTTCCGACACACATCTGGGCACTTGGAAAGTAGTAGGTCGCTTGCTAGGGCCTGTATATCATCGAAGTCGTGGACCTCATCTCTTTCCTTCATTCTTTTCAGAATACCTTTGAATCCCAGATGTGCTAGCCTTAGATCATCCAGATTCCCAGCTTCTGCTTCTATGGTGAAGTAGTATCTCTCTGATTTTTCTCCTTGAGGAAGCCTATCTGGGATGGTGTCTGGCAAGGGGGACAGGGATTTTCCACGTGAGGGAGGTGAGCAGGGAGGGGATGCCGAGTCTAGAAGCATTGCAATCTGAGCAAAATGGAGAGTCAGGGAACCAGTAGAGTCAGTCCACGCGTTCCTGATTCTATCTATTTCCAGGTTTAGTGCTTCTTTGGTAGATTCCTTGGTGTGCTTGTCCCTTATTGCGCTCCAAGACTTAACCCCTCTGGGCCAATGGCTGTCATCAGGAATATTTTGTCTAGGAAATATGGTTGGAGAACCAGATTGAACTGTTGGCGCACTTGTGGTGCAATCAAGATGATGCGCAAGCCACACTAGTTGTCCCCATGTATCAGACGGATTCTGTTTATTTAGTGCTAACAGACAGGCCATTCTCGATTCTTGGGTAATGCCCCCAGCAACCATTTCAGGAGATCCGAGGATGATGTCACAGTATCTCTCACTGCTTTCATTTATCTTCAAAAACATTGACTCGACTAGCCTCCTATCGGTTGTAGATAGGATTCTTTCCCTGAGTAGTTGGGGGTCTACATGACCGTTCCTATCAGTGATTCTCCGGAGTCCTTCCTCGATGAAGACGGATTTCCTAACAAGACCGCTGAGTAGCCTAGCTGCGGTCTTCCTACCAGAGTATCTCCTAGCTATTCTCTCTCTGGCTTTGAGGACGTCTAACGCTATCTCTGCTGGAATACCTGCATCGACTGCATCTCCGAGACCAGAGATTGAGCTTGGAAGCCTCCAAAGTGTATCGAGTGCGTCTTCGATAAGTAGTATCCTGCTTGCATCAGAAATATTCTCCCTGCTGAGAGCATCTCCTAGGAATCCTCTGTAAGGAGTGACTAATTGATTGAAGAAGGAGTCTATCGTACCTATTGGGGCGTCCTCTAGAAGGGTTAGAAGCTGCTCAGGAAGGCCGGTATGGGTTACTCTTGGATCAGCTCTATTCTCTTCGGAGACCGAAGAGGAGCCCATTCTCAGTTTCAATATCTCATCCCTCAACCTATGCCTCATCTCATCTGCCGCCTTGTTAGTGAACGTTAGCAGCACAACCTCTCCAGGGAGAAGCCCGGGGTGATCCTCGGGAGCCACCGTCTCCGAAGAGGGGGAAATTAGGATCCCTCCTCTTAGTTGAGAGGGTCTTTCTGGGACTGGGAGTATCCTAGTGGCCCTTTGATCGCCACAGAGATAGTGCTCAATCACTCTATCGATGATGGTCTTGGTCTTTCCTGTCCCGGCTCCAGCATCGATTACAATATGAGAATCCAAGTTTAGCGCGAGGCGTTGAGCGGTATTGGGAATCATCAGTAGTCATCCTCCATTTTGACTGCGCATATACTACCCACCGGGCAGTATCTGCATGCTGATTTGGATGGAGTTGGGTGTACTCTACCTTCGACGGCCCCATGAGCAACCCCTAATGCAACTGAAAGTCGCTGGGCCATCCATGCTCTGAAGGGGTCACTCTTAGGATTGGTGGATTCGTCCGGGAATCTATGCAATCTGCTGGTCAGAGAGGTGGTCGTTCCTACTGAAAGTGATTCTAATTCTGATCGATGGTTGGCTGAAGGCTCAACGAGATGTTCTGTGGAGTGCCCAATGGTTGAGATGCCAGCCCCAACAACCAAGTCTCCTGGGTGGTTGATCTCCCATGCTCTGGAATAAATTGCCAATTGAAGTTCATTAAGAAGGCCTTCCTTGTTCCTATCTGAAGGCTTTTTCTCTGAGGTCTTCAAATCTCTGATAATCACTCTTCTGCGAGGTTTCCAGTCACTCCTTTCGAAGAGTCTTAATGGCGCTATCTCATTTGATCCGTCATCATCTATCCATTCATTGCCTTCTTTGTCGAATGGAATTATATCCACCCTGTCTATCTTTCCATTGATCATTATGGAAGGCAATTCTATCTGATTTGGACTGGTTTCATTTTGATTCAGGGAAATTTCCGAGCCTGTCTCTGAACCATTAGAAATTTCCCATTCCAACGCAATGGGCATTGAGTCTGAAAGTTGCATTTCTGATCTTATCATTGCTCCTATTCTACCTCCTAGCGGAGCCCTGACTGGGTTGGCCAGCCAATCTTTCCATTCAATGTGTGACATACCGGTGAGCATTCTGAGTCTAAAGGTGGAAACACCATCAGATCTTTCCAGCCATGGTGCTAGTTTGTCAAGGATTTCGAGGGCTTTCTGCATGATGTCTTGCTCTTCTAAGCCCGAATCGGCTATATTGGCGGGAAAATGCCCATCTAGAGCTCCTGATATGTCCCTTTCCACTTGCTCTTGCATGCCTAGGACCTCACAAACAAGATCGTGATGCACCTGGTGAAGGAGGTCCCCATGGATTCTCGGATCAAGATCTTCGCTCTGTGTCTCTTCGTCTCTGATTCTGAGCCCTCTTGACAGCCATCCTCTTCGGGGGCACTTAGCCCATTCTTGAAGCCTGCTTGGAGACCATAGTTGTATTTCCTGATTGGCGCCGTCTAAATGGCCATGTCTGCTATCCGATACAGCTGAACCGGACGGTATCGGAGTAAATGGTCTGGGATCAATGGTTACGGAGTTCTTCCCGTCGCTACTGGTGGCTCCAATGACTGGCCACCTAGTAGAATTACGAGGATTTTCTACTCCCTCTGGAGTCTTCCTGGTCAAATCGTCGTAGTCGAACAAAATAACCCTGTTTCTATATTCGGCCGGAAGGTATCCTTCCGAGTCAGCCTTGCTAGGTTGCCTTCTCTCCCTATCCCTCTGAAGCTCTACATCGAGGGGAATGGTAATTGCATTGGGATTGAGCGGAGGATTACTTGAATTCTTCATGTTTCGGAGTAGTATTCCATCAAGTTGCTTAATGTCCCTGGGGCCGAGATTCTCCTCGGAGTTTGGATCGAAGTGGACTGGTGGGGTACAGTAAGCTAAGATCTCCTCCAAGGGAGGTGCTAGAGGTGTGGACTTATCCAAGCTGGGGTCTATCAAAATCACTTTACTACAGCAATTGAGAATGTGATACAGATGATGTCTGGCCCTGGTAATAGGAACGTCTGGCCTCAGAAGCTCGAACTTGTGTCTCTCCATTTCTCCTATGAAGGGTATTTTTGGCGATCTGAGATTCCATGAGGGTGCTGATGTATTGGCCAGTATAGCTATGTCTGAGTTGCAACCATGAGCGTCTTTTGGCGCCATGACTCTTAGTCTTGAGCTGATGCCTGATATCGGAATCGGAAGAGAAGCCGTCTTGAGTATGGATGATAGCTCTGACACCCATTCTGACCCTCCTGTAGGAGGAGGCTGTCCGACTGATCTTTGCAGTGACCTCAAGGACTCGTGCTCAGTTGTGATTGCCTTTATTATGGACGATATCGGTATTGTGTTTCCATCCAGAGAGTCAACCGTGATAGCGTCTATCTGTTGAACAGTTCTAACGAGCCACTGATCTCCAGTAGATGGTGAGTTGGGCACTTCGAGAGGTTTTCCGGAGTGGCATCCTGTGAGAAGTCTTTGATTGGATAGAAGTTCTCTATCTGTCTTATCTAGAAGTGGAAGTATTGACGATGCGAGTGCGATCATCCACCACTGAGTTGATTCACGTGCGGGGCCCATTTCGTCTTTCTTGGAAGGCCTGCATAGAGCCTCCATCCACCTTTCTAAAGCGCCTGGTCCTCCTAGAATGTGCTCTGACCTTGCAATTTGAGATAGTAGCTCTATATCGGGACGAGGTGAAATATCATTGGTGCTGTCTTCATTGTGGAAAGGGGAAAAAGGGGAGAGTGATTCCTGTAAGGCCAACAGTCTTAGCTTATCCAATGAGAAAGAGTTAGAGCCGTTTCCGATTTTAGCCAACTCATGTAACCAATGGCCTAATGGTGAATGTATTATGGGTTTCTTTAGTCCTGATATGGGCAGACCCAAATCATGTATCATTTTGTTCCATCTGGTTTGATTTTCTTCAAATGATGGATCGATGATTAAGATTGTTGAATTGGGTTCCTCGGATAGAAAGCCTCTGGCAATTGAAATAGAAGCCTCGAAAGACTGTTCCTCTCTATTAACAAAAACCCTATCTACAGTTGGGGCGTCTTTGTGGTTGGATATTTCATGTCTGGGAATCCATTCTGGCAAATCCTCTGTATCGGTTATAGGGAAATCATCCACCAGTTGAAACCCGTGAAATCCAAGCCTGTAACTCCCTGGATATGTTAATTGATGAATGGGCCGAATTTTGGAAAGAGCTGTGAGTAGTTCCAGATCTGACTTGTTGATGGGAGAGGCATGATCTAGCATGACAATACCATCGATATCCAGTAGTGTGAAAGGAGTTCCAACGAATTCAATACCTTCCAGTATCTTAGATGTCAGAAAATCAGGATGAGTTCCTCCCGTCCTAGATTCAATGTCTATTAGAATCTCTCTGAAAGAGTGCATTCCTGGACCATCCCATGAGGCTGTTGAGGACTCTTTTGAGAGGAAAGTGTGTAGCTCTGAGAGAGCAGTAGTCTTCCCCTCCCCCCAGTGCATATTAGGCAGAGGATTGATTAGTGGGAAGGAAAGATTTGATGCTCTTTCTGAGCATAAATTATGCAGTACTAAGTCGTAGGACGGTCCTAATGAGATTTTTCTCGGGATCCTTAGGTCCGCCATTAGGGAGGACTTGAGTGACTCCAGAGTATGGTGGAGGGTCCTGTCGAAAGCGAAACCTATGTTGCTGAGCATGGACATGTGTTGTCTTCTACTATTCTCATTGGAGTATATTGTTAGGACTTTCGAAGGGCCCCCTTTGGAAACGGGCCGAGGATCTATTGCCTGATCGACGAAATGATCGAGGAGCCAGTTAGGAATTGTTCCAACGGGTATCTCTTCAATTGTAATTGAGTCCTCATTCGGCTCCATCGAGTCCCTCCTAGAATCAACCATGGACGGCGGAGGTTATTCAACCCAACTGACGTAAATAGCATTTAGGACAGTCTAGGGCCTCTAACGTAAGCCATAGCAACCAATGATGTGAGCAGATAGACTATGCTTGGAGGTGGGAGGGGGGATCCAGACGGAGAGTATTCAACAAGCCAATCGACCAATAAAGCTACTTTCAGGTCGTCTCCATCCCATAGCGAGGGGAGGGGGACTTCCATGACTCCTGATGAGTTCTTACTTGAGTCTAGTGAAAGCGCCTCAAGGAGAACGTGTTCGTACGTCTCCAATCCATTCGACCCATCTGGGAAATATGCCTCCTCTTCTATTAGAAGAATCCATGGTTCCAAGCTATACTCTTCTTGTGTGGCAATAGCTAGCGAGGAAATGTCCCAATCAAAACCAATGAAGTCCTCCACCTGATGTAGATTCAGTGATATATTTCCATTGAGGAGCCCGTTAGGCCCCTTGGATAGGGAAGCTGTGTAATCGTCCATCAGAGAGTCTGAGTTGGCCCTAGACCCGTAATGCATTCTCTCCCCATCAACAACTTTTGTAGGTGCTAGCCGAGGCGCCCCGCCGTTGAGTGTCACTGCGTGACCGTATGTGTTCGTCCATCGCTCTTCAGTGCTATTACTCCCAAAAGGGTCGCGTGGCTCGAACCAATGTCTGTGATAGTGTATCATTTCCACATCTGAGTCTCCTATGGCATCGCTCATTATGCCTTGCGTGGTTACGCAGTTAGTGCACCACGTAGCAGTGTATATCTCGACTAAAATTGGCATTTCATCTACATTGTAGGAGTGGTTCTCTACGGTGTCGTTGTTAGAGGAGAGGTTCCAATGCGTGGTGAAACCAATCGTTCCGCCGTCTACTTGCAAACCGTCGGAGTCGTACCTAGCGTGATCCCAGAACTGTTCTGTGGCGGCACTGACCTGCAATGGAAGGAGAATCACTGCGGACATAATCACTGCTAGGATAACCCTCATAATGAACGCCGGAAGATTGTATTATTGAAGAGTTACTCATGGTTGTGCTGATTCTAGGGCACTGATTGTCCTCTGTACATCCTCGTCGGTAATGTGAAGGTGCGTTACTATTCTTATTGTGGAGCTGTCAATTGTAAGGGCTTGGATGCCCAACTTCTCCAATCTATGGATTAGCGATTCGGCCCCTCCCTTGTCACATTTTACATACACCATGTTAGTTTGTACTTGCTCAAGGTCGACTTCGTAGGAATCCATTCTTTCGACGGCCGTTGCTATCTCCATAGCCCTGTGATGATCTTCTGAGAGTCTATGGACGTTGTTCTCCAGGGAGTATATCCCGGCGGCTGCCAGTATTCCTGCCTGTCTCATCCCCCCGCCGAACATTTTTCTCCATCTATGTGCTTTGTAGAGGGTTTCGGTGGACCCCACCAGTACACTTCCCACAGGAGCCCCTAGTCCCTTGCTGAGGCATACCGAGATACTATCGTACTCCCTAGCCATTCTCCTAGGACTCAGTGAGCTAGATATTGAAGCGTTGAAAATCCTAGCTCCGTCTATGTGGGACCTGCAATTGTTTTCCCTGGCAATCTTGGCGATTCCATCCAGTTTTTCCTTAGAGTAGCAGGTCCCACCTCCACGGTTAGAGGTATTCTCGACGCATACCATGCTACCGTTAGGGTAGTGCCCGAGGCTTCCATCGCCCTTCCTGATTGAGGCTTCCACATCAGCTGGATCCATTATGCCTCCCTCTCCCGGAACGAGTGCTATGGAGCAGCCTGATAGAGCGGCATATCCGCCTCCCTCGTAAATGTAAATATGGCTGTATCTCTCTGTTATGACCTCGTCTCCTGGCTCGGTCTGTGCCCTAATAGCAATCGCATTTGACATAGTTCCCGATGGGACAAAGAGTGCCTCTTCCTTCCCGAAAATATCTGCTACCATCTCCTGAAGCTCAATAACAGTAGGATCGTCGCCCAATACGTCATCACCCACAGATGCCTTAGCCATAGCCTCTCTCATCTCTGGAGTAGGCTGGGTGACGGTGTCGCTTCTTAGGTCCACCAGCTCGCTAGGATAGTGTCGCATAGGGGTCCCAGAAGGTGGTTGCATATCAAATGAGTATGAAACTGGTATTCTTAACATACAGTGCTACGCACTGGAAAAAATTATTTATAAACTAGTGAAAACTAGATATTTTTTTAGTTATCAGGTGTTTTATGCTACACCGGCTTTTATCAAAACCTTAAAAATTTACCGTTTTACGCATTTCTATTAGGTCTCTATTATAACATATGAGCCCTGTGGTTGACCACTCACTGAGGTGAGGAGGAAATAAAATGGATATGGATATGAACGCAATGAAAGCAGAGATCGGCGGTGCCTTCGCAGTAGCATGGCTCGTGATCGGAATTGGAATGGAGTGGGACCTGACTGCAGCCGTCTTGATGGCTGCGGTCTGGATGGCATTCTCCGGGGCTCATGTGCTACCCGTGATAACGTGGATGCACATAATGACAGGCGACCTTGGCGATACGGAAGGTAACTGGATGCCTAATGGCATGCGATTACTAGCACAGGTCGTGGGAGCCGGTTTGGCCATAGCGCTGATGTCAGAAATGGGCGCTCTAGACTCTCCTTGGGAGACTATACAACCTGGATTCGAAGCTCCTGATGCTTGGGGTGCAATTACAATGATTGCCGCTGGCGCAATCTTCTGGACCGTTCACACCAGGGCTGAATCGGCTTGGGTAAGTGGATTTGCCGTGATGGCTCTTGCAGGGATGATGGGGATGTCCTATGATTGGACAATGGCAGTGGGAGTTGATGCTGCTGGAGATGCAGTAATGGCTTCAGGATCCTCGACCACAAGTGGAGCTGGTGAGATGGCATCATCTCTATTTAGTTCGGGTCATGAAATTGCTCAGATTGCTCAGGCTTGGATAGTTGATGGCCTTATGTGTGGCATTGGAGCACTAGTTGCTGTCAAGGTCGATGAAGCAGTCAATTAAATCTGTAAACCGTTACAGAATGTTCGTAAGGCGGACTGGGGGATTTCCTCCCAGTCTGCCGATTTTAACTATTCAATTATTATCACTTGACGAGGGGGAGGCTACTCGTTATTGAGTCGATATCGCTTCTAATTCCGGGGCCTAACCCTACTACAGTTATTGTTCCGGGTGGAATCTCTGTGTGTCCTGCATCCTTTATCATGGAACAAATTATTCCGCTTTCCGCTGCTTCTCCGTAAATCCTCCTCAGTCCTTCTAGATGAGGAGCAGAGACGACGATCTTCCTGGCGCCTTCTCTAAGATACCTGTCGAGCATTCTGCTATCCTTGGAGCTTGCTTTGAGTACACATTCAGAGACAGCATGTCCGCACTGTGCCGCTATCTTTCCCTTGGTCAGTTTTAGATCGGCCCTAGTGACTAGGACCATGGTTAGCTCAGGAGCTACTCTTGACAGGGCTTACCACCACCTCTCTACTAGTAGAGTGCCTTGACATGATATCGGATATCGGCTCTGCCAACCACGCCGCGAAGGCGACATTGCCGACGCCGTGAACCAAATCGAATGGCAGGCCCGCCAATATGTACACTGGAAGAGTCTCTAGAGGAAGAGTGTGCAATACGCTTACTGAGACGACCCAGTCGAAAGCGAAGGCTACAACAAATGAGACACCGGCCACCCTAGGAACGGAAATCTTGTCATCGGCCCTTAGGCTCTGCGAAAGCAAGGCGCCCGTGACTCCAACTAGTGACCATCCCAATGCCTGATAAAATGTCCAGAGGCCATGACCCATTACCAGGTTAGATGAGATTGCAATTATCGTCGCTACGCCAATAGATCTTGTAGCCCCGTAATGAATTCCCACTAGGAGCACAACCACGGTAACCGGTTGCACGTTGGGGAGCGGTTCGAGGAGTATCCTTCCAGTGATCGCAAATATGGTGATCAATGCTAGGATTGTCAGGTCATTTCCAGAATTTAGGGATTTCTCGGCTTTCCACAATGACCATGCCACTACTGCCAGTAAGGAGAGGTTGAGAACCAGTGTCTCGAAGGGGGAGAGGTCTATTGCATGTGCGTCCAACATTGAGTCACTCTCCCGGCGATGAGAGGGCCTGTCTATTCATAATTCCGCTCATCAAGTTCTCACCATGTCTCTATATTCCAACTTATTACATCGCCCTCTTCCATTACTAAACTGCCGATTCCGACCACAGAGTACCGACCATTGTGAGTCAGGCTCCAATATGCTCCGTTAAAGTCTCCTTGAATCTCTTTATCGCTAAGACCTCCAATTGTATGAACGAATTCTCCCCAGTTAGGGTTCACGAAGTACCCCACGGCTAAGTGCCCTCCAGCGACCCTTGTTGCGTCCATCATGAAATTCAATCCATCTGTGTAGCCCTCTAGACCCCCTACGCAAGCGCCGGTTAGATTGAGGTCATTATTGACTCCAATTATGGAACCATCAGCATCAATCATCGAGACCCCGGAAGAATATACAGAATGGGGATACTCAACTGGGAAGTAAATGCATATGACTTGGTTTTCATCCCATTCAGTCGGCAGTCCGTCGTGGGAGGACTCACTATCGCTAACGAACCTGGCGACCTCTTCGTTTACGGAGTCTCTAATGAAAGGAAATAGGAGTAACACTGCCACAAGTAAGACCGTGGAGCCTAGTCTAAGTCTGTCAGACATGGAGTCCGTACCAACGTAAACAGGTACTTTAATTTGGTACTTATTACATCTTAATCATCAGAGATTGAGGTTATCCTATCTCTGAGAACCTGACTTACTATCTTCCCGTCGGCGGAGCCTCCGAGCCTCTGCATCACCAACCCCATTAGAGGCCCCAAAGCTGACATCCCTCGCTCGGAAATGAAATCGGCTTTCTCTATCATAATTGCATCCACGGCATCCTCGACCTCACTGTTATTAGCAGGGATGAAACCCTGGGATGTAGCCTCGGATAACATCCAATGAATCAAATCAGTGGTTTTTCTTCGAGAGGATTCTTCCACAAGGGGAATAATGCCCTCCCTGGTTATCTGGCCTGTCTCCTTTAGGTGGATCGCCACTGAAAGTGCGGGGACGTTTGAAGTTCCAAATTCCAGAAGGGCGCTTGCCCAGGCTTTAGCTGGAAGGCCGAGATCTCCCTCAATTCCCTCGATTAGAATATCATCCAATTCTCCGTTGAGAATGGATTCTGCTTGGTTATGAGATATGTCCAGTTCAAACAGCCTCTGTAATCGCTGGTCTGAGCTAAGAGGTAGGTTCGAGCATATTGCTTCCCATCTTTCGATAGAGATATCTTGTATGGGTATATCTGTCTCTGGATACATCCTCGCTCCGCCTGGAAGAGGCCTCAGTGCAGTGGTCGTTCCATCGTCTGGCTGACCCTTTCTAACGACAACGTTTCTAACTTCTTGAGGTATTCTGTGATACGCCATTCTACATCTCTCTATAACAGATTCCAGAGCTAGCTTTGCTTGCCAACGTGGGGCGATGCAGAATGCGAAGGCATCGCTCTCTGAAAGCTCCAATGCGGTTCTTATTGTGATTACATCTTCCTCTGATATTCCATACGAGGGCAGTTCATCAGAATGGAAGATTCCAGCTACTCCAGCTAATTTTGCCGCGCTGGCGAGCTCCCTACCCAGACGAGGTAGCTGAGCTCCTTCCTGATCTGGAGACTTTGAACCCAATTTTCCATTGAATCCTGGAAGCCTAACAGCTAGAGGAGTTGCTCCTTCAGAAAGAGCATTATTCACCATCGAGGATTCACATGACACTAGTGATTCGGAAATATCATTAAACTCCATTGGAACTCTAGATTTTGCAGCCATTGCCACCCTGTTTTCTATCGTTATCTCAGTATCCCTTCGATTGGGTGGAAGTGGGGGTAATTTTGCTTCGTCCCTCAACTGATTTGCCAGCCTGTACATGTGTAGCTGCCTGGCCATCTCGATTCTTATTATTCTTGGAATCCACTCTAAATCCTGACATCCCTTGATTTCAACCCTGTCGCCACAAGCGATACTGACATTGAGGTCTTGCCTTATAGAACCCAAACCTCTTCTTACTCTTCTTGTATCCCTCAGTAGGGATCCTAGTGCAATGGCGGATTCTTTTGCATGCTCGGGAGTGGCTATATCGGGGTCGGTGGCTATCTCTACTAGTGGAAGCCCTAGCCTATCGAGAGTATATGTTACTACTTCACCTTCTGGAGTTGATTTAGTCTCGAGCTTTCTCGCAGAGTCCTCTTCTAAGCATATTACTGAAACCCCTACTTCTCCAGTCTCTGTGAGCAATTGACCATTCGTAGAGACTAGTGTGGTCCTCTGGAATCCACTTGTGTTGGAGCCATCGACTACTGTTTTCCTCATTGGCTGGAGGGTGGGTACGGGCTTTGCATGTAGCATAGCAGACATTGTCAGGACTACGTCTACGGCCTCTTGATCATGAGGGAGAGGGGGCGCCTCATCCAACTCGATTAGTCCTGCATTTGGAGGTTGAACATACACAAAGGTTCTATTTCTGCGTTGTTCGAACCTTGCCGCGATGTCTATCTTCCCTCCCTCTCCTTGGGATGCCCTGAGTCTCCTCTCAGAGTGGTTCCAGTCTTCCGGGATGTCTTCGATCCCGAACTCATACAGCTCACTAGGCATTCTAGAGTGTAGTTTTCCAGTAGCTAGTTGTTGGTGTATCTCTAGACCACACATGAAACCTAGGGAGTCTGGATCCAAGGAGGATGGATTTGAGACGTCCCCAAGTGGCTCCATGGTCCAACGAGTGGGCTTTTGCTCATAGGCTCAACGGACGAATGAGTATGTTCCTCCTCGAGGAGAGAAAATTTCCCCACTGATACTCATTGAGGAAATTACTCCATCAACCTGTCCTTCATTGATCCCCAGATCAGTAGCCCTGTTGTAAATCTCGTCAATATCTGCAGTTCCACCTCTCTCCATACAAATACCTCTAATGATTTTCCTGATGTTCCTATCGATATTCCTCTTTGATGCCGAAACTCCAGAGTGAATCTCTGACTCATCCTCGATGTTTGAGTCCTCTCTCCAATGCTTGTAGACGGCAAGGGCCATCTTAGCATCATTTTCATCTGCCGTGTGTTTCAGATGCATTCTGGCATGTGCTTCAGTAAGTCGGATTAGGGCTTCTATAGCCCTAGCAGTAATCGGAATCGGCCTATCCTTGTCCCCATCGCCCTCATACTCTCCTGGAGACCTGTCTAGCGCGGCGGTCTCATTCCTGACTTGAACATAGTAATCCGAAATCATCAATTTTGCTTTATCATTTAATTGAGGGAAGAACGTTCTCTTGGCGTATGCCACGTATTTTCTAAGAAAATCCATCGTTAGGTGTTTGTCTCCATCGACTCCGATACCAAATACCTCTCCTTCTTCTGTCTCGGGGGTCTCAAAGGGTAGATCCTGTAGGCTCATTTCACTCGGTGATGAGCTTCTTATGTCGAGTATATGCGTTGCTATTTTAGTGTCAGTGGACTTTTCAGTATCATCTCTAATTAGCCATAGTAAGTCAAATCTAGATGCTAGTGGATAAGGCAAGTCAGTCTCTTTGAATGAAGTCATTATTGAGGTCCTTTCATTCCTATTTGAGAATCTCCCGTCTTTTGGATTTGCCGCCGCGAGGACCGCGCATCTAGAGGGGAGGGTTGCTGTTATTCCTCCCTTTGCGACGAAAATCTTCTGTTGTTCCATCGCCGGATGCATGGCGCTCCGATCGTCTGGAGAGATTTTGTCAAACTCATCAATAGCTGCTAATCCTCTGTCTGAGAGAGGAAGGACTCCCGCCTCCAAGGCAAACCTACCATCTCCGAAGGAGTCCCTGATTGCCGCCGCAGTCAAGCCAGCGCCTGAAGTCCCCCCTCCTGAAGCAAACTTTCCCCTGGGAGAGATATTCGACATATATCCGAGAAGCTGAGACTTAGCAACACCAGGGTCTCCCATCAGTAGAATATGAATGTCGCCCCTTAGATAGGTATCATCAGCGGTTTTCCTTCTTACTCCTCCAAACAGCTGGAGCGCGAGGGACCTTTTGATTAGCTTGAGCTTGTCATTCGCAAATATTGAGGGAGCTATAGATTTCTGCATAAGCGTCAATAATTCACCAGATGCAGCAATCTCTTCGATTTGCTCTTTTTCCTCGTCATTTATCTTAATCTCAGTGAAGGGAACACTCTCATGTCTAGAGCTAATCATTTGGTATACGATATCAAACATTGGAGTTTTCTTGTTTCTCTTTATTTCGGACCTGACAACAGGAATCACATTTGCAGTGATTCTTTGCCCGGGAAGGTGCTTGTTGACTAAGTCGCCTTCCAGTAGCACGTTGGCCCGAGAAGGTTGTGCCCCACTAGGTACATTCTCAGGTAGCTCCTGAATCTCCAGCCATTGGTTGTTTATCATCCGTGAGCTATTCAATACTAGGTTGAATCTGGTCGAGTCATTTCCTCTGATTGAACGTCCACATCCAGTGGCCTCTGGGCATCTCAACGGCTCAATCAGTTCACTTTCGTTGGTCTGATCTATCTGTTGGGAGTTACCACAGGATTCGCACTCGAAGACAGCAACATGTATCCTAGGCTTCAATTGAGACATTTTTGTTACTATGACGTCTAAGCTCCTCAGTTTGTCTATATCTCTAGATCCTATATCTCTGAGTGGGCTTAGGGTATCTCTTGGAAGATCAGAAAGTATGACCCTTGCATCAAGATCCTCTCCTCTATCTCTACAAATTTCGCTCAATGCCTTGTGACCACTAGATATTATACTACGGGGGTTGCTCAAGATATCCTCTGCGAAATCTGGGTCGAACCCGGTCAACTCATGGAATGATACGGGGACCGTATGACTAGTGGTTTGCTTTGACAGAAGGAGTGTGATATCATGCTCCTTGGCCTCAGAGAGAAAGGTCTTCCATCTTGCGGCTGAATCATGAGTAGCCATCGTCATTTTCTAACCGCCGGGCACATGAGACGGGAAGTCACGGTCTATAACCAAAATGTATGGTGATATTGACCCCCTTTGTTCCAGTGGAGGTTTTTTTCTTTTTCAAAGTCATTTTGAGGCATTTAGCTCTTCCACTGGAATGAGGATGGTTTTTTGCCGATAGTGGAAAATTCCTTAGAGAAGTTGAAATCAATGTTTGTGATAGGAGGGGCATGGAGCATACGCGTTCGGGTAGTGATGTCCTAGTACGGCTAGACCCGGGAGAGGAGATTCATGCCTCACTGAAGACGTTGGCGAATGATCTTGGATTTGATGCAGCGGTGATAACCAGTGGGATCGGGAGAACTCGTGACAACCAATATGGCTACATGGATGGAGAGGGTGTTTACCAAAGGAGGCCCTTGGACTCACCATCAGAGTTAGTGAGCTTGTCGGGTAATATCACACGCACAGAAAACGGGGATCCTTTCACCCATATCCACTGTTGTTGGTCTGACGACGACAATAACGTTCATGCTGGCCATATGTTTCAATCGACAGTGCATGTTGTTGCAGAAATACATCTCAGATTGATGGACGATGCGATTATGACTCGGCGCCCTCTTGATGGTCTTGAGCTACTTGGGTTGGAGTTTAGCTGAAAAAATAGGTCTGATAAAATGAGGGTTTTGTTCGCTCATGGTTTCGAAGGAGGTCCATCAGGGTCCAAGCCCACGTACATGAGAGAAGTTCTTGGTTGGGACGTTACCTCTCCAATAATGTCAGGACTTGGCTGGGATATAGAAAGCCAGACCAAGGTACTGCTCAGATGCATTGATGAGCATGATTTTGATTTGGTAATTGGTTCTTCCATGGGGGGTTTGGCGGCTGCAAATGCCTCATCGATGCGGAGAGATTCTGATTTTCGATTGCTACTGATTGCTCCTGCGTTCGGCCTTTCGGACAGTTGGGAGGGATTATCTGAAAACGAGCTAGCCGACTGGAAGAATTCTGGTGTTAGGACTTACAGGGGGTTCGAACTGGAGATTGATCTTGATTGGAGTTTTATGGAAGCCGCTGAGAGTATGTCGTGGCCTGAAGTGGCTCATCATACTACTATTGTTCATGGTTCGAAGGACGATGTCGTCTCGTTATCTGTCTCGGAGACTGTGTCCAGTATCTCGGAAATGGTAGAGCTCGTCGTAATCGATGATGGACATAGGATGAATAAGTGCCTTCCGAAATTAGATAGCTTGGTATCTGATCTAATGTCCCGTTGAGCCAAGGAAATATTCTCCTATTTCTGGGTCTGTGAGAATCTCCTTTGCAACTCCGGTATGGACTATCTTACCATTGGATACGATGTATCCTCTATCTGATCTGGCTAGTGAGAGGCGAGCATTCTGCTCTACAATAAGGACTGTTATGCCCTGTTCCCTTAGTGAGTCTATTCTTTCGATGATTTGCTGTTGATAGAGCGGTGACAGCGCGGCGGTTGGCTCATCGAGGAGCAGGAACTTCGGATCCGAGATCAGTGCTCTGGAGATAGCGAGCATTTGTCTCTCCCCTCCTGATAGAGAGGCGGCCAAATCATGGACTCGGTTCTTTAGATCTGGGAACATATCTAGTGCTCTTTCTATTCTCTCACTCAATAGGGCACTTGAGAGGCTATTTCCACCCATCTGGAGGTTCTCCATAACAGAAAGCGAGGGGAAAACATTGTCCACTTGGGGTACATATGCTATTCCTTGGTTGACCAATTGATCTGTTCTCCAACCAGATACCTCAGTACCGTTATAGAAGACCTCGCCTGAGTAATATGTGGCGATTCCAAAAATCGTCTTTATCAGTGTTGATTTTCCGCATCCGTTTGGCCCAATGATAGTGACGAACTCCCCCTCCTCGACATAGAGATCAATTCCGTAAAGAATCTGAACGGCCCCATATCCTCCTTCTAGGTTTCTCACTTCCAGTACCCTGCTCATTCTATTCCTCCTCCGGCTTTCCAGCAGCGCCAAGGTATGCCTCGATTACCTTTTGATTGGCTCTCACCTCGTCTGGTGTTCCTTGCATTAGCACCTCTCCTTCGTTCATCACGACGATTCTATCGACTCCCTGTCTTAGTATGAAGTCCATATTGTGCTCGATGATAAGAATCGAGATTCCGGTTTCATTTACGATGTTTCTGAGATTATTGAAAATCTTCATTGCCAGAGGCCCGGCTACCCCTGCTACAGGCTCATCTAGGAGTAGTAGCTTCGGACTCCCCATCATTGACCTCCCAATATCGACCAGCTTTGACTGCCCTCCTGACAACTCACCGGCTAGGTTATGTGCCATGTGAGGGACTTCTAGTTGATCGAGTGCATCATACGCATCCATGAGCCTTTCTCGCTCGGACGGATTTTTTCGGGTCAAGATCGCTTTTAGGAATTCTATCGCATTTGTTCCGAACTGCTTCCTAGGAGGGACCATTAGGTTCTCTATCACAGTCATCTCCCTCCAAAGATTTGTGTGCTGGAAAGTTCTAGTCATTCCTCTGTTCTGAATCTGATCTGGCCTAAGTTCTGAGATATCCTCGCCAAACATCTCGATCCTTCCGGAAGTCTGTTCTAGGAGCCCGCTAATACAGTTGAATGTGGTCGACTTACCGCATCCGTTTGGACCAATCAACCCAACGAATTCGCCTTCACCAACCTCAAAGGAGACGTCTTTTACTGCCACCAAACCTCCGAACTCCTTTCGAAGACTCTGTACTTTCAGAACTGGTTCAGTCACTTTATTCACCTCCTTCTGGTCTACTAGGTCTGATCGGGACTTCTGGCAATAGGCCCTTGGAGTTGAACTTGAGTGAGAACAGCATTAGGCACCCAATTAGCATGAGCTTGATATAAACCATATCAGCACTAACAACCCCTGCAAAGAACGACTCATTGATGGATCTCTCACCAAGAGCAAGTGCGGCGAAGAGGAATACTGCTGCTCCTGAAAAACCAATATCGAAAACCCTCTCTGATCTGGTAATGTAACCTACAAGTGCCGTAATGGCGAATATAATGGCTACCTCCCACTGATTTGTTATTATCCACTCAAATAGCGTGTCTATTCTGTTAGCGGTAACATGTAGTGGCAGATCTGAAGAACCCTGTGCCGCTACCAGGACGTTGAATACAAATTCCATCAGAACTATGATGAAGGCCCCGACAATCATGCCCCTGTTATTGGATGTGCCTCCAATAATGAAGGCGGCCCATACTAAAAATGTAGAACGCGCAGGAGACATGAAACTCGCATCGAAACCAGTGAGCTTCCAAGCCCAGAGTGCTCCAGCAAGTGCAGCTATTGCAGCCCCCAGAGCGAGGCTGGCCGCCTTGTGAGTCAAGATGTCGTGGCCATGGTGCTGGGCGACCTCCTCATCTTCTCTGATAGCCTTGAGTACCCTTCCCCATGGTGACGAGAGTAGTCTGGATAGTAGTGCCCATACGACTATGACTGAAGCCACTGATAATAGCATTAGCATCATCATATAAGGAGCCGGTTCGCCTAGATTCAGTAGCTCACCTATGTGGTATGCCGGTGTGCTATCTAGCAATATGTCATCTCTGCAGGCATCGGGACTGGCCCACTGTGTATCTGGACCGGACTTCTCCGAGCCACAGAACCACCAGTCTTCCAGTGGTAGTGGATATCCTGATATCCCAATTGCAGAAGCAACTGGCCCCGCTCTCAAAAGTGGTTCTCCTGCTAGGAGAACTCTTACGATCTCTCCAAGCGATATGGTCACTATGGCAAAGTAGTCTGTCCTCAATCTGGCAGTAGGATAGGCGAGTAGCCAACCGATGGCGGCGGACAGTAACATAGCTACTATTGTGGCCTCCATGATCCCCCAATTATATCCGAACACTCTTTCTGGAGCGGTTAGTATTGAGACTGTTATTGCTCCAATAGAGACGAAGAAGATAATTCCGAAATTTACCATTCCAGTATACCCAGTATGTAAGTTCAGAGAAAATGCCATCAAAATGAAGATAGAGAGTGTGAGTAGTACATTCGACACCTGGAGGATTTTCTTGAATTCAAAATTGTCCGATTCGGCTATTGGAAGCCAAACAAGGAACATCACTAAGATCGTTATGAGGATGTAGAATGATATCCAAGACCCCATTGGACTCTGTCTTCCGTACAACTTGAGGTCTTTCTTACGACTCTCTGGAATTTTTAGTGCCTTCATTACTGGTTCAAGGAATCTGAATGAGAAATCTATGGCGTGGGACTTCAACTCACCGGTTTTGAGATAATTACTCAATTTCTCCCTTAGTCGTTTAATTATCCTTTCATGATTCCTATCCAGCTCTGATAATTTTCGCTTAGTATTTGATATTGGAGAGGTAGTTGAGTCCAAGATGGATTTCCATTTGGAGAATAGTGGGAATGATATTTTCTCATTCTCCTTGCCATTCATTATCCTGATTCCTTCATACGCAGAGAATGCCCATAGCACCACTAATGCTAGTGGCCAAATCAAATCTCCTGCGTCGGCGATAAAGTTTACGAGCTCGATCTCAAACTTCATTTGATAGAGCCAGGACTGTCGCATATCGGCCAGAGCGTCTGGGATCCATTGTTCGGCTTCGAAAGGAGTCATTCCACTGGGGGCGCTAATCTGGTCCAACAGATGGGTCTCCGTCAGAGGGCTATCCTCCAGTTTTAGCTCCCCGTCGTTCCTTCCGGTCAGAATTGCTAGATTGGTTTCAGCGAACTCACTTTCCTGGCAGGAGTCAGCACAGGAGCCGTCGGCGAAGGAGTTATTTTCAACAAAATTACTGAATCTGTGAAATACATATGAGGCAATGGCGATTACAGAGAATGTTTGCATCCTGTGTGTTTTACCCCTCCACCAGTGATGCAATCCGAAGATTCCAGTGGGTAGGAGTGCTAAGCCAGTAGCAATCTTGACGTCCCTTTCCTTATTGGTCTCCTTCTTATTGCGGAGTCTGTTAATCTTCCACTTCTCATATGCGTCTCCTATCCCCTCGGGCATTATCATTAGGATTGCGACTAGGAAAATATAGGGCATGACACCATCCAAAGCAGAGTAGTTAGAACGTCCGAGTGGGGATCCTATGCCAATCAGTACAGGAGATGAAAGCGCTCGTACGAACCCTACGATGATGGAGCCCACAATGGCCCCTGGAATGGATCCAATTGTACCTAGTACAATGATTGCGAATGAAGGGAGGAGTAGGGTGAAAGCAGTCTCTGGACTAAATCTGAGTGTCATCGCGAATATCGCACCACCCATCCCAGATATTCCAGCGGACAGGAAAGCGCTAGAAAGGTGAACCCTCTCAACGTTGATTCCGCTGCTGGCGGCAAGCTCCGGATTATCAGCAACCGCCCTCATTCTCCTGCCAAGCCTCGTCTTGTTGAGTAGGAGCATCAACAGGAGTACCGATGAGAAGATTACGAATGGTACTGCCCCCTTGTAATACGCGTAGTTGGTGGTAGCCTGTGTTACGCAGTCTGCAGTGGTATCATACAGTTCATATGCTGGTTTTGAGGCTTCAGTGACTATTCTGGACAGTATGGGCTCTCCTGTTGTTTCGTCTACACCCGTTTGCTCGCAGGTCCACTGAGTATAGGTCCTGCCCTCGTCTATCGACCTGTCTCCGAGATTGAGTCTGAGCTTGGTGGTTGGTATCTCCCACCTTAGATTTGGCATCCTCCAGTCCCCCTCTGGCTCGAACATGTTCCTTCCTGAGCCAAATCTTAGGTAAGTGATGGCCCTTAGTATAAGGGCGACACCCAGAGAAGCGATCATCATGACTTGGGGAGTAGTCTTCGTTCTTCGGAATCCCCTGTAGACCAATCTGTCAATGATTACTCCAGCTAGACCTGTAAGAGCGAATGCGGCGATGAGTGTGAAGATTAGGACTGACCAAGTTAGAACACCGTCTTTTGTGGTGCTTAGACTAGAAAGAGGGAAGAAGTAGTCACTCCAGATCATTATCATTGAGAGATACATCCCGATCATGAATAATTCAGATTGGGCGAAGTTCCCATACCTCTGGACCTTGTAAGTTAGAGTGAGTCCTATGGCAATTGCTAGATACGTCGAGGACCAAGTCAGAGTGCCTGTAGCTACTGAAACTAGATCCAGAGTGAAGGATGCTCCCTCTCCAAGCCCACTGAGAAGAATGTCAAGAGTCAAGAAAGTGACCAATATCATGAATAAAGGGGAAGTGAGTAAGGCTATGGTTCTGAAATTACCTGGAGGAACATCATCAAAAAATACCTTGATGATTATGAATCCGGCCGTTAGAGACTCTACTACTTGGAGGAGCCATACCATATCGTCAGGGATCCCCCCACCGAGAATTGTATCGACAATGTTGAGTAAGCCTATCTCGTTTGAGGTTCCGAGTAAGTTGGCATCAAGGAAGAGGATCGTTGCAATAAGGATCCTTCGTGTTCCCCTAGAGAGATCCGAGTACTTGTGCCAAGCCTCATGCAGCATCTACTACACGTACCTTCATCATTTGAATAAAATTGTTGGGGCAGTGCGGCGGGAAAACCCCGCCGCACTGCTTTACGTTACCAATCAAACGATTCCGTTGACTGGGTCCCAGTTCCTAGCACAGTCGTACGAGACTGTGTCTGTGGTTGCATCGTGAGAGAACTCTCCGACACAGAAACCAGCCGCTGGAACATCTCCATTTGCCATGAAGGTGATTCCTCCACTGGCTCCTTCCAGACCGTTACCGGTCCCAGCGATTGCCATGTCTGGCGTGATGCCAGGGGTGGCTAGGGCTGTGAAGGCGGCGAATGCCACGATGTAGACAGCGTCGAACGCCTCTGCAGTGTAGATTCCTCCAGCACAGTCAGGGTTTGCATTGCACTGTGCTGCGAAGACCATTCCTACAGTGGTCATTCCGCCTGCAGCTGCAGGTTTTGTGGCGATTACGCCATCGACCAAGGACTTGTCAGCCATATCGGCTGCTAGTCCTACCTCGGCGATTCCATCAGCGCCATAGATGGCTCCGGTGAATCCCTGCAGGGACATCTCCTCGATTAGCATAGCTCCATCAGCGGCGTATGAGACCATCATTACTGATGTACATCCGTCATTGACGACCGTGCTCACGATTGTGGAGAAGTCAGTTGCTGTCTCCTCGTATCCAATCTGTGTGCAAATGCTTGCCGAGTCCATGTTGGCGACAAAGGCGTCTGCCAGTCCTGATCCGTACGCGTTGGTCATGTGAATGACTGCGACGTTGTCCTGCGCATCAGCGGTCATCACTTCAGCAACTACAGATCCCTGGAACGCGTCGCTTGGTACGACACGGTAGAAGGATGGGTATGCAGTAGCGTCAGACAGAGCCGGGCTTGTGCTGGCATAGGACACCTGTGGGATTCCAGCTGCGGATAGCACCGCGTTGGCTCCCATGGATGCGCCGGAGCAGGCTGCTCCTACGACTCCCCATACTCCAGCGTCTACCAGTGTCTGGGCAGCCGAGCCGCCCATGGTGCTGTCGCAACCAGAGTCTGCATAGACTATTTCGAACTGGACATTGTTACTGTATCCGATCGTGTTGGCCAGACCTAGAGCGATCTGTGATGCCGCAACGAATCCGTTTGCATACACAGCGATAGGCCCAGTAGCGTCGTTCAGGAATCCGATCTTGATTGTAGCGCCCATAAACGGTGCTGCAGTCACTCCGGCTCCTCCGGCTTCCCACATCCTGTCGCAGTTGAAGTACTCTCCAAAGGTTGGTACGTGAGCGAAGGTACAGACATCATAGCCTGATCCTCCAACGTCTCCGTTCTCCAAGAAGGTGTGAGTACCGCTGTCTCCGGCATATGCATCGCCTACCATTGGCACGTGTGTGCCCATGTTCTCTCCGTCCTCCATCATTGCTGCGTGACCGATCATCATTACTGCATCGTACGCCTCAGATGTGAAGATTCCAGTGGAGCAGACAGAGTCGTCTGCACATGCGGCTGCGAAGACACCAGCGCCTGCAGCTGCGGCTCTAGGCCTTGTGACCTCGATTCCGTTTGCGGCTGCTGGGTAGGTGTAGTCTGCTAGAGCGGCCTCTCCGGCCATTCCGTCAGCGCTGAAAATCGGTATTGCTGCACCCATGGCTGCCATGGTCTCGACAATCGTAGCTCCGTCAGCGGAGTAAGACCCTAGGAAGACCGAGTCACAGCCTGCGTCCATGACTGCCTGAACGGCGCCCTGGAAATCGGTTGCTGTCTCCTCGTATCCTGCCTGCAGGCAGACGCTGTCCTCGCCCAGGTTGAGCGCTACTGCGTCTGCTAGACCTGCACCGTAAGCGTTGGTCATGTGCACGATAGCGGTGTTGGAAACCCCGCTTGCCATGATCATGTCAGCTGCTGCCTGTCCCTGAAGAGCGTCGCTTGGAACGATCCTGTAGA
>Ga0066835_10000018_pt1 | contig 47330 bp, 38 predicted proteins | sample ETNtaG_3_FD_67280 | JGI IMG/M metagenome (GOLD analysis project Ga0066835, IMG submission 67280) | Marine microbial and viral communities from oxygen minimum zone, Eastern Pacific Ocean - ETNP201302SV84 | ecosystem: Environmental > Aquatic > Marine > Unclassified ... | reverse complement strand
AAACAAATACCTCTTGAAAAACTTATATGTTACGGAGAAGGTTCAAGTGTATCCATATCTCCTGATGGCAAATTTTATGCCTCAATGGTCCCTTCAGGTGAGGTAAGTTGTGATATAACCGATCCCGAAGAAGATCTTGCGGTGCCTGTTTTGGTGGTCATCAATCTTGAAACCATGGAACCAAAACTTTATTCAGGTACACAAATTAACAATAGAGTCACTAGTGCAACTTTCCTAAATAATGAACAATTACTAATTCGTCGCTCTTGCCAGGTTGGTGCTGGTGATCAATTTAATGCTGATTGTTATTCTCTTTACGTGCTAGATGTAACTACTGGTAAAAGAGAATTAATTCTTGCAGCAAAGCAAACAAGTAGAGGTCAAGGAGCAAGAATACCTCAACTATTTGATGTGATGCCTCAGTATCCAAATAAAGTTTTAGTAACCATTAATCGCATGCCTCAGTTTACCTATAGATATCGAGATTTGTATTGGTTAGATCTTGAAACTAAAGAAACAACTAAAATTGCGGAGGTTCCTACAATCGATAATGAACAATTTTCTGGCTGGATGGTTGATCATAAAGGTAACGCAAGAGGATTCTCAACTAGTCATGATGATGGAAGAGATAGAAAACCAAATTCTGCTAAAGATGGATTATATACCTACTTTTATATGATGGATTCTAAAACTGGCAACTATAAAAAGATGCAATCATGCAAGCATCAAGAACCTTGCTTATATCCACTAGATTTTGATCTAGATAACAGACATGTTTTTGCAGTCGGACAAGCAGTTCTTGCAGATGGAACTCTTGATCCTGATTGGGAATATACTGATACGAATGCTTTGTGGCTTTATGATTCAGAAACAGAAAAAGTAGTTGAAAAAGTTTTTCATGATAAGAAATATGATTTTTCAAACCCTCGACAAGGTTATTCAGATGGATATGTTTTAATCGATCGAGTTAATAAGAAATTACTTGGTTTATCTTATTATGCTGACAAAAGAAAATACATTTATTACGATCAAGGTTATGCAAACCTGAGGGAGTCTGTAAAGGCAACTTTCCCCGAAAAAATCGTAAGTATAGTGCCAAATTCTGATTTTACTAAAGTGATCATAAATACATCCTCTGAAAAAGATCCAGGTACTGGATATTTTTATGATGTATCAAAAGGCAAGATAGAGTTCATTGCTTCTTATGCTCCTTGGTTGCAGGACTATGATTTAGGTTCAACTTATCCTTTTGAATTTACTGCAAGGGATGGAGTTGAGTTAATGGGATACTTAACTCTTCCACCTGGATATAAAAAAGGTGACAAAATTCCATTTATCTTACATCCTCACGGAGGGCCAAATGCTAAAGATAGATTTGGTTTCAACCCTGAGGTACAAATTTACGCAACAAGAGGATATGGTGTTCTTCAAATTAATTACAGAGGCTCAGTTGGATTCGGTTTAAAAGAAATGAAACTAGCAAATAAACAATGGTCTCTTGCCATGCATGATGATCTTCTTGATGGTTTATTTTGGGCAAATGATCAGGGCTATGTAAATATGGATAAAGTCTGTATTTCAGGAGCAAGTTATGGTGGTTACTCTGCGATGGTCGGGATTACTAAAAATCCTGACATATTTAAGTGTGCTATAAACTATGTTGGAGTAGTTGACCTATACACATTATATGATGACAAACAATGGATGTTTGCTGACATGGGTAGACCACAACAGCATATTGAAATGGGTGACCCTAATACCGAGAGGGATATTCTAGAGAATGCTAGTCCAATTAACTACGTAAATAATATTAAAGGCGATCTCTTTGTTATCCATGGAAGAAGAGATAGGCAGGCATCATATGAACAGGTTCTACAATTAAAAAGAGCTTTGGAAAGTGCTGATATTGATTTTGAATACATGATCAAAGGAGATGAAGGTCATGGATTTTATTCAGAAGCAAATAATCTAGAACTATATGAAAGAATGATTAGTTTCTTGGAAACTAATTTAAATTAAAAAGCACTGGAACCAGTTTGTTCTTGTCCCATTATCAGGGCATGTATGTCATGCGTGCCCTCATAAGTATTAACAGCTTCAAGGTTCATCGAGTGTCTCACAACATGATATTCATCAGCAATACCATTGCCTCCATGAATATCTCTTGCAGTTCTGGCAATATCTAGAGCTTTGCCGCAATTATTTCTCTTTATCATCGAGATCATAACTGGTTTTGCTTTTCCTTCATCAATTAGTCTGCCAACTCTCAAAGCCATCTGTAACCCAGATGAAATTTCAGTTTGCATGTCAGCAAGTTTCTTTTGAATAAGTTGCTTAGAAGCAAGTGGTTCACCAAACTGTTGTCTTTCCTGAACATATTTGAGGGTTTGCTCCCAACAAAATTCAGCTGCCCCCATTACACCCCATGCAATACCATATCTTGCCGAATTAAGACATGTAAAAGGTCCTTTAAAACTCTGAACTTCAGGCAGCACTCTGTCTTCAGGTACAAAAACATCATCCATAAAAATCATCCCGGTTGCAGATGCTCTCAAAGCAAATTTTCCATCTATATGCGGTGTACTCAATCCCTTGGAATCTCTTTCAACAATAAATCCTCTCAGCACACCTTGCTCATCCTTTGCCCAGATAATGCAAAGATCTGCAATTGGTGAATTTGTTATCCAGGTTTTTGAACCCGATAATGAGAAGCCACCCTCGACTTTTTTTGCAATAGTTTTCATACTTGCTGGGTCAGAACCAGCATCCGGTTCAGTTAGACCAAAACAACCAACGATAGTGCCGGTTGCCATACTAGGGAGATAATGTTCTTTTTGTTCTTCAGATCCAAAATTGTAAATAGCATACATTGCTAGTGATGATTGAACGCTGAAAGCTGATCGATAACTTGAATCCACTCTCTCAATCTCTCTTGCTATTAATCCATATGCAACATTATTAACTCCAGAACATCCATAGCCATGAAGATGCGGTCCTAATAATCCTAGTGAGCCCAACTCTTTATAGATTTCTTTATTAAAAACTTCGTTTCTATTTGCATCTTGAATGCCAGGCATTAAAGCTTTTTCACAATAATCCCTTGCTGTTTTTTGAACTGCCAACTCCTCTTCAGTAAGTTGCTCATCAAGCAATAAAATGTCATTTAGCATGTGAGTATTATAAATTAAATTTTTTCAATTCTGAGTAAACCAAAGCGAATAGTTGAAAATTTTATATTATTATCTTGAAGTATGTTCTCCACTATCTCAATCATCTTTGAGCTGTTACCACAAATTATTATTAACGGCAGTAGATTTTGATATTTATAAATAAAATCGATAACAATGTCATCGACTTGGTAATGCCTCACTCCATGCAGATCAAGATGTGTTATCCCCTTTTCTTCAAAAGTTTTCATAAGGCATTATAATTATAATGTAATGGCAAAAGTTCATTTTTTTTATTCAACTATGAATGCTGGGAAATCCACTGCTCTTTTGCAGTCAAACCACAATTATCAAGAAACTGGAATGCATACTATTTTATTCATTCCGAAAGAAGATGTCTCTAAAAATTTAGGTTCTATAAAATCTCGAATTGGATTGAAAGCTCCAGCTGTTGTTCTTGACAAAAATATGAATCTTTTTAATTTTGTTAAAGATAAAGATGCTGTTCAAAAAATTGATGCAGTTCTAATTGATGAAGTTCAGTTCTTAAACAAAAAACAAGTTAATGAGGTTTGTAAGGTTGCTGATCTTTTAGATATTCCCGTTATGTGTTATGGCATTAGAACAGATTTTAGAGGAGAATTATTTGAAGGGAGTTCTTCTTTGCTTGCGTTGGCTGACAAATTAGAAGAATTAAAAACCATTTGTACTGAATGCAATAGGAAAGCAACTATGGTGATTCGTTTGGACAAAGATTCAAAAGTAGTTACATCTGGTAAACAAATTTTAATTGGTGGAAACGAAACCTATAAAGTTCTTTGTAGAAAACATTTTAACGAAATGACAAAACTTCTAGATTAGTTATTTTTGTAGACTCTGCCCTCTTTCATGACAAAAGCAATATTTTCTAGAGTTCTGATATTTGCTAAAGGATTTGACCTAACTCCAATAATATCTGCATCAAATCCAGGTTCAATTATTCCCACATTATTAATTCCAAATAAGTCTGCAGTTTGTATTGTTGCAGCTTGAATAGCCTCTAAATTTGTCATACCCCACTCCACCATGTAGGCAAATTGTCGGGCATTTTGTCCATGGGCAAAAATTCCAGCATCAGTTCCAAAAGAAATCTTAGCTCCTAAACTATGAGCATTTGCAAAGTTTTCTCTTTGTTTTCTTCCAACTGTTCTCTCTTTCTCCAGAGATTCCTCTAAGATACCTTTTTCAGCACCTTCTCCTAAAATATAATCTGATACGAAAATATCCATTGATAAAAAAGTGCCTTTTTCAATTGCAAGCAATGTTGTTTCAGTATCTATGAAACTTGAATGCTCAATAGAATCTGCTCCAGCTATGATTGCAGCTTTTATACCTTCTAATCCGTGAGCATGTGCAGCAACCTTCATGCCATGATTATGTGCTTCATCCACAATTGCTTTCATTTCATCAAGTGTAAATTGTTTGGCATTGACATCTGTATTTCGGGACATTACTCCACCGGTTGCACAAAATTTAATAAGATCAGCTCCATACTTTCTGTTGGTGCGGACCATTTTTCTTGCTTCCCAGGGGCTATCTACAACTCCTTGTCCTTGAATATCAAATTCTGGAGGGAATAAATTTGTGTCACAATGTCCACCCGTTATTCCTAGGGCTGGTCCAGAAACCAACATAGATGGTCCTGGAACTACACCAGCATCAATTGCTCTTTTTAAAGCAACATCTGCATAATAACCAGCACCAACATTTCGAACTGTAGTAAATCCAGCCATCAAAGTCTTACTTGCATTTTCGACTCCATAAATGGTGTCTAAATAGGATGACTCCGATATAGACTCATAACCTTTAGATTCAGTATTGCCGATTAGATGAACATGACTATCCATAAGTCCTGGAAGAAGAATCAAATCAGGCAATAAAATTTCATTTGCATTCTCTATATTAAATTTACCTATGTCTTTGATTTTGCCATCTTCAATTAATAGATCAGCAACCACCAATTCACCAGAAATAACATCGAGAAATGCTTTTGGTTTAAGGATTACAACCTCAGAAAAACTTACAGGAGTTAACAACAAAGTTAGCAAGATTGAAAAAATAAATCTTATTTGTTTAATCACAATGCTCAATAAAATCTTTGATAATCATCTTATCATATTTGGTATTCAAAAATTCTGGATGCCATTGAACGCCAACACACCATTTGTGCAAATCATGTTCGATACCCTCGACTACTCCATCTAAAGCTATAGCATTAAGTTTTATATTTTTACCAAGTCTGTTGACTGATTGATGATGAGAGCTATTTGTCCAGATTAAATCAGTATTTAAGATTTCAGATAATTTGGTCTTACTTTGGATGTTCACTTCGTGACTCACTTCGTTGGCAGGATTACGTTGCTCATGCTGAATAGAAGTTTGAAAATTTGCATTTATGTCTTGAAATAAATCACCCCCACACCCAATATTTATAAGTTGCTCTCCTCCACAAATACCTAATATTGGTTTGTCGAATTCAAAAAATTTTTGAAAAATTTGTAACTCGAAATTTGTTCTTTTTGGTTTAATTTCTCTGGTTCCATTTATTTCCTGATTATAAATTTTTGGATCGATATCAAAATCTCCACCAGTCAAAACTAAACCATCAAGTTTTTCAACAAATGAGTTAATTAAATCTTTATCATGATACAAAGGAAATGGAATGCCGCCACATGAAATTAATGAAGAAAAATAATTTTCTCTGAGTAAATAGGAGGGGTATTTAGAAAAGTTATTTGAAGTCTCATAGTCAAGAACTACACCTATAAGAGGTTTACAAGACATTATTTTGCCTCCTCAAAAAAAACAGTATTTATGCACCCAATAAATGATATTTCCATTTTGCTCCATATTAAATGGTGGAGCCAAGGGGGATCGAACCCCTGACCTCAACGCTGCCAGCGTTGCGCTCTCCCAGCTGAGCTATGGCCCCTTTAAACTTTTCGGTGTAATAAAGTTTATTTCATCTGCGACTAATTTAGCAATATTTTTCCAACTATCTTGAAAAACTATTGAAGCAAATCCACATGTAGGAAATTTGGAAACAGATTGTTTTGATAATTGCTCAAACACATTATGCATTGATGGGTTATGACCAATAATCAATAAAGAGGAAATTTCTTCTTTGCTTAACTGAATTAAATTTAGCACAGTTTCTGTGGAGGCATGATATAGCTCATCTTTAAAAAAAACCTTTTCACTAGTATCGATATCTTTTAGAGAAATTTCTAGTGTCTCTTTTGTCCTCGCAGCTGGACTTGATAAAATAATGTCAGGCATGATCTTATGAGTTTTTAAAAACTTGTTGAGCAAGCCAGCATCATTTTGTCCCTTTGAAGCAAGTGGACGATCAAAATCAATTTGGTACATATTTGTCCAACTAGATTTGGCATGTCGGAGTAAGAAAAGTGTTTTTGGTGGCAAACTAGTTTTTGGAAACTAAAGGTATTTGTTGTTGAGGATTAAATAATCTTTGAGGCCCTTGAACAGGCAATGCTTTTGAGGCTAAATCGATTTCTTCCTCCGTTAAGAATTGACTAGGAAGTAGTTTAAATACATCAAGGCCCCTGGTAATCTCTGTTGCATATATATAACCCTCATAATAATAAGCAGACCAATATCCACCAGTAATTAATTCGTCCTCACTAATCGGACCCCTGTCAAAATAACCTATTTCTTCCGGGTTTGATGAGTCAGTGAAATCCATCACAGAAATACCACCTTGATACCAAGCTTGGACAAAAATATCTCGGTTAGGAATGGGAATGATAGATCCATTATGAGCAACACAATTTTCAGTTTCAAGTTGGGGAGCCGGCATCTTATAGTGGCTTTGAAATACTAATTTTTGGTCTTTGATATCATAAATTGCATCAGCGCCCCAGTTCAAGGGGTCCCATGCACGACATCTGGGTCGACCCCCGCCACCCCATTCATCGGTAAAAAGAACTTTTGAACCATCATTATTAAAAGTTGCTGAATGCCAATAAGCAAAGCCTTTATCACTAACTACATCGAGTCGTTTGGGATTGTATGGATCAGATATATCAAATAAGATTCCATTTCCTGAACATGCACCGGCAGCAAGTTTTTTGGTTGGAAATATGGTTATGTCATGGCATTCATCGGTGCGACTTGTATCTTGGGTATCATCACCATGATCACCTCCAGTCCACAAACCACCCAGAGCTCCAGTTAATTCATCAGCGAATACGGTTGGACTACTTACTATTTTGGAGTCTTCTGGATTTTCGATAGGGATTTCAATAATATCAATTCTAAATAATGCTGTTCGATTATCTCCTGCAACATTTCCTATACACTGCTCTAACTCTTCTTCATCCCTTACACTGGAAGTTCCTGAATTGTATACCAAGATTTTTCCATCATTAGTTCTTTGATTTACGACAGAGTGAGTATGCGACCCTCTACATGTCTGAACCAGACCTACTTGTTGTGGATTTTTAATATCACTAATATCAAAGATTCTTAAGCCTCTAAATCTAACTGGATTTGGTTCAGAATTAATACCCTCCAGACCACAGTCAACTCTGCCCCTTGTTTCTTCAACAGACATAATTAAAAGATCCCCAACAATTGAAATATCACCTTGACCACCAGGGCAAACCACTGATACTAAAAGTTCGGGTTTTTCTTTCTGGGAGATATCATAGATATTAAAACCATGATAATTTCCAGCAATCAAAAAATTATTTTGGAAAGCCATATCAGTATTTGAGAAACTCAACATTGGAGACCGACGACCACGAGATGCCATTTCGGTTGACTTAACTTCATCTGAATCATCACTTAAATCTTCAGCATTTCTTTCGGTAAGGTTGTTTGGATCAAAAAAACCAACTGGTTTTTTTAGTGATGCTACCAATTCAAGATTTAAGATTGCTTCTTCGGCATGATACAGGCCTCCAGCCAGTCCTGCTCGGGGATCAGCTGAGATTTCAGTTAAAAGAATATTCATCCTCTCTATTTCAACTGCTTGATCATTAACCAAATCTGAAACGAACTCATTCATGACAGGATCATAAGCAGCACCCCTAAATTTAGATAATTCAGAAACCATTTCAATGGCACCATCATGATGAGCAACCATTAATTCAAGAAATAATTGATCAAAACTATTACCTAAACTTGCAGCAAGCTTCTCTAATTGTTCTTCAGAAGCCATGCCATTCATGGAATGATGAGCATGGTGATGAGAATGCGTCATTTCATCTCTTTCTTTTAACCAGTTTTCCATAAAATTAATTTCATCATCTTGTGAAACTTTAATACGTCCGGCTAAATCAATGATGGCTGGAGAATTTGTTCTTCCATCAACTAAATTAGACATCACAATAGCCTGATTATGATGGATGATCATGCCTTGCATAAAATTAACATCAGCTGAAGTGTATAGAGTATTAGCTATGTCTGTGGCTTGTTCAGGAGTTAAATTTTTTGACTCAATTCCAGGAATATTTGGTTGAATAATGGGAGGCTGATCAGCCAGCAGTGGACAACTGATAAAAACAAAACAAGATAGAATTTGTATGATAAATTTATTCAGCAAAATGTCTTTCTTGATCATCATTGATAAACTTGATGTCTGCACAAAATTCAGCAGTAGGACGAATGATTAATCTTTCAAGACCAATAGGCTCGCCAGTTTCAAGACAATATCCATATTCCCCAGATTTAATTCTTCGCAATGCTTTATCAATTTTTTTAACCAACTTAGATTTTCTATCAACAATTCGCAAATAAAGTTGGGAATCAACTTCAAACGATGCTCTGTCAGCTTCATCCTTACACTCTGGGGGAATTCTTAATCTTTCTCTGGCATCCCCAATTTCTGAAATTGCTTCTTGCTTTTGATCTACCAATTGAGATTGGAAATACTCTAATTGATCAGAATCCATATATTTTTTTGCAGGCATTCTTAATAGTTTAGCTTTAGTCAACATATAATTTAAAATTGATAAAAAAGAAGGAGGTTATTAGACATTAAAATTAAAGATTTTTCAACATAAAAAAATAATAAAACTTTCTGTTATGAAAGGGGTATTACAAATATTATTGTTTAATTATTTTTGGAGCAATAACCGGTGTTCAAAATTGGTATCTTGAATTAAACACTAGTCCCATAAACCTCTTTTGAGATTTTTAAGTGCCAAATCAGCTTTAAGCTCATCAGAAGCAAAATCCAGAGCATCTGTCCTTTTTAAAACTGCTTTTAGAACAACATCTTTATCACCTTTCAATTTATCAGATGCATACTCTAGTGCCATCCCATCCTTCTCAATTGCAGCAAGGACAATATCTTTATCATTTTGAAGCTTTTTAGGCAACTCTCTTAACATCCAACCATAATTTTTAACTGTAGCAATGACGATATCTCTATCCTGTTTGAGTTTATTATCAACATGCTTAAAACTTGGAGCATCTTGCTCGACCGCAGCTAGCGCTACTTCTTTATCTTTCTTTAATTTGTCTGAAGCATATTGGAGGCACTCATCGTTATTTACCCTATCCTTTACAGCAGCTAAAACAACGTCTTTATCATCTTTAAGTTTATCTGAGGCAGCTTCCAACATATTTCCGCTTTTGCTAACAACCTCCATAACAAAATCTTTATCTTCCCTTAATTTTTTGGATGCAAAACTTAACCAACCTTTTAAGGCAACCTCTCTATCTTCTCTTAGCTCATCAGAAGCAAACTGAAGAACCCCAGAAGCATTCCAATGATTAAGAGCAGCTAAAACAACCTCTTTATCTGCTTTCAGCTCTTCAGAGACATGTTCTAGTATCCACCCTTCAATTTCTACTGCAAGCAGAATAATCTCTTTATTTCCCTTTAATCTATCTGATGCCGATTTAAAAAAGTCTATTTCATAACCTTTAAAATTATTACTTTCTAATGCTGCCTTAAGGACATCTTCATCATCTCTTAGTTCCTCAGAAGCAAACTGAAATGCATTGGGCTGGTTCTTGACTGCTGCAATAACTACATCTTTGTCAGCAGAGTAATCCTTAAGATCTTCTAGTGCTGCACCATCGTTAGCAACACGCATGATTGCTATTTCTTTGTCACTATAAAACTTAGATTTACAATTAATCATTATTGTTTAAACAATCAGAAAAAATATATTGCTTCATATGATATCTCCATACATCAGCTCCATCATCAATCACTTCATAAACTCTGACATAAAAGTTAGATTTTTCCAAGTCAAGTTGAATAGAAGATTTACTCAAGAGTTCTCTGCTAGACATATTTTCAAAAAAATTACTGAAACAGTTTTTTATTTCATCAAATACATCGGGCCACATTGAACCCTCACCACTCATTATAATAGTTTCTAAATCACAGATTGCAGACTTACACTCAACTACAAAATCCTCAGTATCTTCCAACTCAACATCATTTTCAGAAAAAAGATTAATATCCCAATCCATGCGACATTCAGAATAGACTTCTCTTGGTGGGTCATAGCTAAACTCTTTAAGGGCTCCATCTAGTGCTTCTTGGATTTTTTCTTTTATTGTCATGAATCTATTTAAGATTAAATTGAAAATGATGTAAAGATCATTAGTCGAGAAAGGATTCTTACTTATTTCAAAGAAAAAAAGGGGGCTAAAAAGCCCCCTATTTTGATATTGCTTAAATATTAATATGAATAATCTATTGATATGTGAATATATCTTCCAAAAGCATCGAAATACCCAGGGAACGTATTACCATTTCCAGGAGCAGTTCCTGCATCTGAAGTATAGCCAGGCTCCTTATCAAATAAATTATTGACACCAAATGTGACTGACATATTGTCATTAACTGAATAGATAGCTGTTGCGTCGACATATGTGAAAGAATCGAAATCCATGCTATTTGCATTTAAATCAGTTGTTTCACCAAGATATCTTATTCCAACAATAACATCTGTATCATATTGAGTCTCTAAACCTACTGTATAAGCACCACTGAATTCTGGAAGAGGATTTTTACCACAAGATCCACCCCAGTTTCCTGCACACTCGATTGATGATTCTCCAGGAATCTCAATTAGAGAAGCAGAATCAAGGAGAGTGCTTACACCTGTGAAAACCATAGGCCCAAAATTAGTATCCATTTCATAATCAAAGATAATATCAATACCTGTTATTGATTCTTCTGAAATGTTGGTAGTTTGAGTACTAATATAGCCCCCAGTTCTCCATAGGGAACCATCATCTGGTCTTCTATTAATAAGATTACAGAAGGAAGCTGCACCTGTTTCGATACATTTATCTAATGCAGTTTTAGCTGAGACAGTACCAATTCCATCCTCAACAGTAATGTCGAAGTAATCCAGTGTCAGAGTTAAACCATCAACCGGTGTCAAAACGGCACCAATTGTAAAAGATTCAGACTCTTCAGGTTTAACATTAACATTACCACCAGATAAAATATTGTATTGGTCTGCAGGTGATTTCAAGTCACTGCCATAATTATCAGCACTTAAACCAGTCAAAGCACATTGTGCTTGAGTTGCAGTTGGAGGTGCTCCTGTATCGGGATCTGTTCCACAAGGATCATAATCAAGATCAACAAGGCCAAAACCAACACCTTCATATAATTCAGCAAGGTTGGCATGGCGTTGAGCTGATTGGACAGAAGCTCTTAAAGAGACTTTATCATTTAGTGTCCAATATGCACCAACTTTGTATGAAGTAGTATCATTTCCAGTTGAATATTCAGCAGATCTAAATCCAGCATCCATACTTACTGCATCAGTAATAGGTATACCAAACTCAACAAACATTTCTTCAACATCATATTCACCACCCAGTGGTAAAGTTGCCCCTCCAGAGCCAGCTCTATCGCCAGTTCTGCTAGGTAAATCTGGTCTAAAGTCAGATGATAGTTCTCTATTCTCAAAACCAGCAACCATTGAAACAGCACCGGGTGCACCTGGCACTTCAAGATTGAGGTTACCAGCAACATATGCTGTGAAAGTTGTTTGTTCACCATCACCATGAATATATGTTGTATTTGCAATATAATTCTGCAGATCTTGACCACCGTCTCTTACACCATCGATGCCACCATCACCAGCTGTACCACCTTGGAATAAGTTGTAAGGAAGACATGATGAATCCGTACCATTTAAAACTGAGACACATGTTGGAACTCCATTCACTGAAATAACATCAATAGCTCTATTTATGTTTGTTACCGATAAATCATTTCTATATTCATTACTGTAATTAACAACAGAAGTTTGATAGTAAACATCATACGACCAATTATCATTAATATCTCCACGAACACCGACTGTGTTAGTAAAACTCTTGTACATAAAAATTGACTGCCTGGGATTTCCTTCTACATTTCTTTTATAAGAAGTCAGAGGAGCCCTAAAATCAATAATAGTGTTCCCATTAGCATCTGCAGTACCGATACCTAATTGAAGTCCAGAAATATATGCCAAAGCCTCGGCACCAGAGGCAAAATCAGGAGCATGATCTCCAGACATACCAACATAGTCGCCACAAATTGTTTGATAAATCTGTGATGATAGAAGTGGGTTATAACAAGGAATTGATTCTATATTTCCAAATGTACCTGAATAAGCAATCTGGGCATTAGATTCAGATTTCATGAACTGAGAATCTACATAAACCTCAGCTTTATCTGAAACTTCATACTTACCAAAAAAGCCAGCATTCAGTCTGTCATCTGGCCTTTGAAAAAAGTTAGTTGGATTATAGTTGTATGCCTGTCCTGCTCTTGGAACAAATTCATCCCCTAATAATTTCCAATCAACTCTTGGTGTTCTCCCATTTTCATCGACAACACCATCAACTCTAGAGAAGCCCATTGAATTATAGGCACCAAAATCTGCCCATCTTCCAGGAGGAATTGTTCCTGAACCTCCACAACCACTTGCTCCAGATCTTAAAGCACAAGCACTTATATCATACTCACCTTGGAGAATTGGTTTAGTGTCAGTATGTTCCATATAGGCAACTACATTACCTTTTCCTCCGTTGATTTCACCACCAAAAGCTACAGAAACCTTTTCTGTCTCTCCGGTTGTTACATCTTTAGGTGCTAGAGCATAGTCATATGATGCTACTAAATCTCTTAGAGAACTATTATCATTTTTATGTTGATAAAGACCTGTATAGAAACTGGTTTTCATTCCTACAAATTCATCATCCAAAATGAAGTTTACAACTCCAGCAACCGCATCTGATCCATAGATAGATGAAGCACCACCTGTTAAAACTTCCACTTTATCTAACAGCAAAGTTGGAACAGTGTTTAAGTCAGCACAGTTACCACCACCAGTTGTACCAGAAACCATTCTTCGACCATTCAGAAGAACCAATGTTCTAGAACATCCTAAATTTCTTAAATTAGCAGTAGCAGTTCCAGAAGCACCATTGGAGTTAGTAATTGATTGTCCAGCCGATAATTGAGGAAGATCATTTAAATAATCTTCGACTCTTGTTATCCCTCGCACTAACAATTCCTCTCCATCTACACTTGTGATCTGCGATGAACTTGTAACGTTTGGATCTACAATCCTGGTTCCTGTAACAACTACTTCTTCAACATCGTCTTGCGCAATAATTGAAAAAGGTAGAAACAGAAGTGAACATGCAAAACCAAACAATATAGTTAGTTTTAAATTTTTCATATACTCCCCTTTTAAAAAGTATTTATCTATCAAAAGTCACAAAATTGTAACAATAAAAATATATTAACATTTATATTGATAACCAAACAAATTTATTAGCCTATAATGTTATAAAATTTGCTTTTTAGAAAAAACATGCTTCAAGGGAAAAAATTTCTAATTACTGGTGTTGCCAACAAATTTTCAATTGCAACTGGTATTGCAAAGGCCATGCATAACAATGGTGCTGAACTGGCATTTGCTTACCAAAACGAGAGATTATTAAGAAATCTTAAACCAATTGCTGAAAGTCTTGATTCTAATATGCTTATTGAATGTGATGTATCTAGTGACCAGTCAATTGAACAAATGTTTACTAAACTCAGAGAAAGCTGGGGTTCATTTGATGGTTTCGTTCACTCAATCGGATTTGCTCCATCTGATCAATTGGAAGGAGATTTTACCGAGGTGACAACCAGAGAGGGCTTTAAAATTGCCCATGATATTAGTTCATATAGCTTAACTGCTCTTGCAAAGGCTGCATTGCCTTATTTAAACAATGACTCAGCGATTCTCACACTTACTTACCTGGGATCAATTCAAACCTTACCTAATTACAATGTTATGGGCCTTGCTAAAGCAAGCTTAGAGGCAAATACTAGGTTTCTTGCTGCTTCCCTCGGTGATAAAGGTATTCGTGTAAATGCTATATCAGCAGGTCCCATCAAAACACTAGCTGCTTCAGGTGTGAAAAATTTTAGGTCTATGCTAAAAAATTATGCTGAGAAAGCTCCCTTAGGGCGAACAGTCACAACAGAAGAAGTTGGAAACGTGGCCGCATTTCTTTGTTCAAATTTAGCAAGTGGTATTACAGGTGAAATCACTTTTGTTGATGCTGGTTTCAATATTGCTGCCCTTCCTGTTAAATAATTCTCTAGCATGAGTGAGACACCAGTCTTAATTGGTCTTAGCTCTTTTCAAGAAAAAGGATCTTTTGATGATCTCAATGAAGCTCTTCACTTGATGGATCATGCAGCAAAAGATGCTATCGATGATTGCGGTAATCCTGAAATCATTAACTATATTGATGAAATTAGAGTGCCCAAAGGGTTTTGGAAATATCGTGATCCCGGGCGATGGATTGCTTTAAATAATAGTATAAATAGTTCTGCTAAAACTTACGTTACAAAAATTGGGGTGCTCCAGCAGAATCTAATCAATTCAGTATGTCAAAACATTCAAAAAGGAGAAATTAATGCAGGATTAATCATTGGTGCAGAGGCACGTTACAAAAAACTTAGAGCACAAATTGAACAAAAAGAGTTTAATGAGACTCCCCTTTTGGAAAATCCGACAGTCTATCAAAAAGCCGATGATGTTTTGTATCTTGATGAGGAGTTTAATCATCTTGGAGGAATGGCAGTTGGATATTATGCAATTATTGAAACCGCAATAAGAAAATATTTAAATAATTCCCCAAAAGATCATGATAAAAAAATATCTGAACTTTATTCTAAATTTTCAAAAATAGCTGCCAAAAATAATGAGGGATGGATTAGTGATGATTTATCCTCAAAAGATATTGCAACTCCTTCCAAAAAAAATCCGCTGCTTGCATATCCCTATAATAAATATCATTGTACTAGCTGGAATGTGAATCAAACTGCAGCATTGATTATTTGTAGTTCAAACTTAGCAGACAGACTTCAAATTGCTGAAGAAAAAAGAATCTATCCTCTGGTTTCTTTTGAAAATAATCACATGATTCCTATTTTGCAAAGACCAAAATTATATGAGTCTCAGGGCTTATCATTAGGTTTTAAAAAGATGAAGAAGTATTTAGAAGAAACCAATGAGAAGATTGAAGCCATGGATCTTTACAGTTGTTTTCCATCTGCGGTAGAAATGTTTCAAAAAGAACTCAATAATTCTGAGTGTTTTCCAACGATCACAGGTGGAATGTCCTTTGCAGGAGGCCCTCTTAACAGTTACGTTTTACAGTCAACAGCTCAACTTTTGAAAGCTATTAGAAAAAATGAGTTTTCCTGTGGGTTAATCACAGGGGTGTCTGGAATGTTTACAAAACAATCTGGTTGTATCTGGTCTAAAAACAAAGCAATACCCTATCTTAACTTTGATGTTACTCAAGAAATTATTGATAAGGAAATCCCAGTACCTATCTCACAAAATAGAATTGGGGTGGCTTCAATTGTTGGTTATACTGTATTGCCTACTGACAATAATATGCTTACAGCTGTTGTTTATGCTGAAGATAAAAGTGGGAGAAAAATTTTGAAATCCTTGGATAAAAGCTTTATCCAATCTTTAATGGAGGAAGAATGGGTTGGAAAAGAAATACATTTCGAAAATGGCTTTGTAGTTTTATAGTTATTTTTTTTAATTATGATATCTCAAGCTCGCAAATCGATGAAAGCATTGCTAAGCATAAACAAAATTTTGAAAATGTTGCTCTAACAATTTGGGATCATGCTGAACTAGGATATCTAGAATCTAAAAGTTCAGATTTATTGAAAACTACTTTACAAAATAATGGTTTCTCGGTTACAAATAATGTAGCCAATATACCTACAGCTTTCATTGCAGAATACGGCAACAATGGTCCTGTTATAGCAATCCTTGGAGAATTCGATGCTCTTCCTGGCCTAGCTCAAAATGCTGTTCCTTTTAAAGATAACACTGATTTATCTTCATCAAACGGGCATGCCTGTGGGCATCATTTATTCGGAGCAGCTTCTGCTTGGGCTGCAGTTGCAGTCAAAGAGTGGTTGGAAGAATCTGGAGTAAAAGGTATTGTCAGGTTTTATGGCACCCCTGCTGAGGAAGGTGGTTCTGGAAAAGTTTACATAGCAAGAGAAGGTTTTTTTGATGATGTAGACATTGTTTTACATTGGCATCCCAGCAGTGCAAACTCAGCTAACGCAAGAACCTCAAATTCTAATAAATCGGGAAAATTCACTTTTAGAGGGATTTCAGCACATGCTGCTGGCTCTCCCGAAAAAGGAAGGTCAGCTCTTGATGGTGTTGAAGCTATGAACATGATGGTGAATATGATGCGTGAGCATATCCCCCAAGAATCACGCATTCATTATGTTATTACCAAAGGAGGATTAGCACCAAATGTTGTCCCTGATCTGGCACAAGTTTATTACTATGTGCGTCATCCTAAAATGCATATGGTTGATGAACTTTTTGAGAGGGTGGTTAAGATTGCAGAAGGAGCTGCTTTGGGTACTGGCACTACAATGGATTATGAAGTTATGCATGGGAATTATTCCTTACTGCCGAATGAAACATTGCAAAAAATACTTCATGCTAATTTAAAAAAAGAAGGTGGGATTCAATACACTGATGCTGAGAATGAATTTGCAAAACAAATTTATCAAACTCTCATTGCTCCAAGCACAGAATTGGGATCTCAAGAATTTGTTGAAGATTATCAAGTCACCCACTCATACGGATCAACTGATGTTGGAGATGTGAGTTGGTTAGTTCCTACTGGAGAAATTAGAGTAGCAACTTGGGTTCCAAGTACTCCAAGCCACTCTTGGCAAGCAGTTGCATCTGGAGGAATGAGTATAGGATTAAAAGGAACTGAATTGGCTGCAAAAGTGCTTGCCAAAACTGCAAGAGATATCTTTTTAGATCCTACAATCATTGAAGATGCTTCAAAAGAATTGACCCAAAGACAGGGAAACGATTTTGTTTACTATCCGTTGCTTGGAGACAGAGAACCACCACTTGATTATCGACTCATTTCAAATTAAAAATAATTCTTTGAGAATTTGATAATAAACTCCAAATTTGTTTAGATATAAGGGTATTTTTTTAAATAAAGGGGAATTTTATGAAATTTAGAAATTTTTTCTTACTAGCACTGCTTATGCCAGTTGCAACAGTATTCGCACAAGAAGATGCCGAAGCTATTTCAGATGTTGAAGAAGTAGTTGTAGTTGGTTCACAGATTAAAGGTGCATCAATTACAGGAGCTCTACCTGTATCAGTAATCTCAGCAGAAGAAATCGATGCCCTCGGTGTTGATTCTGGTGATGATTTACTTGAAAACATCGCAGAAAATGGCATGAACATGTTTAACGAAGCAGAAAATATATCCGGAGGTGTTAACTCAGCTCGAGGAGATATCGGCGCTTACAACCTCAGAAACATGGGAACCGGAAATACACTAGTTCTTCTCAATGGAAGACGTTTGGTGAATTCACCTGGTTACCAAACAGAATATATTGGTGGTGACTTTGTGCCTGCAATGACAGTAAATTCAAACCTCATTCCAGTATATGGTCAAGAGAGATTAGAAATCCTAAGGGATGGAGCATCTGCTATTTATGGTGCTGATGCGGTTGCTGGTGTTGTAAATCATGTTCTTCAAAGCGATTTTGAAGGATTCATGATCAGAGGAAAAAGGCAGCAATATGATCATTTCATGGCTGAAGATACTACTGTAACAGCAAAGTTTGGAATGGACTTTAATAATGGTGCTACTAATGTAGGTGTATTTTTTGATCATTATGATCGAGGCAAAATAAGAGCAATGGAAGATGAAAGATGGGGTGCTGGTGATTTAAGACCTTTAATCCCTCAGTATCTTGGCGCTGACTCGCCATGGATTGGCTCCAGTTCATTTAGAAACACCTCTGCTAATAGTTTGTATGGTCAATTTGATATGGTTAGCAGCTCGACTTCAATTCCTGGCACCCAATATGACAGAGTATGGACAGATAGTTCAGGTGAATTCGAAATGTTCCCAATGGGAGATGAAAGATGTACTAATCGGGGCAATCCCCTTTATGATACAGGTTACGGAACCTGTATAGCTCCCGATGGTAACGGAACGATAAGATATAATTTCTCTACTCAAAGAGATGTTCGATCTGAACTTGAAAGACAAAATATCCTGATGTTTATTAATCATGAATTAGCAGGAGGTGCTGAAGCATTTACTGAATTAGGTTTCTATCAATCTGATTCTCAGATGGATAGGCATGCATCTTATGCTTTTACTTCATCTAAACACAGAGTTGGTCCCGATAATTATTGGTTAAATCAGATGCTTTATAATGGCGATGCGGTTTTTGGCGGACAACAGCTATATGTTGATTTCTATCGATATGCTGAAAAACCTAGAGATGTAAATGTTGAAAAAGAAACATACCGTTTCCTTCAAGGTTTAAGAGGTTCAACTGGGAAATGGGATTGGGAAATGGCATACCTAAATTCAGAAGCAAAATCTGATGATGTCACCCATAATAGAGTTTCGAATAACCTTTTAAAAGAAGCATTATTTGATTCAACACCAAATGCTTACAATCCATTTGCTGGTGGAGATCCAGCTGGTTTTGAGAGAATTGCAGTGAGTGTTTATAGAAAAGGTGTCAGTTCACTTGAAATGTTTGATTTTAAGATGTCAACTCCTGATTTATTTGAAATGCCTGCTGGATCAGTAGGACTCTTACTTGGTTTTGAATGGAGAAATGAGGAGGTTGTTGATGATAGAGACCCACGTCTTGATGGAACCATTCCTTATACTGATTACGAAGGAGATACTCATCCATACGTTTCAGACGTAGTAAATTCCTCTCCAACGAATGATGTCTTTGGACAAAGAGAAACAACATCCTTATTGGCAGAGCTCTCCATTCCTTTAATGGAAAATATGGATATGCAACTTGCTTTACGTCATGAAGATGCTTCTGATTTTGAATCAAACACAGTTGGTAAACTTGCACTTGGTTATAGACCAACTGATTGGTTACTAGTTAGAGGTTCAACTTCAACTTCATTCAGAGCACCGAATATTATTCAAATTAATGAAAAAATTGTGGCACGAACAGGAAGTAGATATGACTATGTCTACTATCATGTTGCAGAGATTCTAGGTTTGGATCCTGATGAGGATGTTATTGACTATTATGGTTCAATGCAAAGGGTTGCCAGTGGCGCTGAAAACTTGAAAGCTGAAGAGTCTACAAATACCTCATTTGGTATCGTTTTGGAACCTTTAGATGGGTTAACTATAACTGCTGATACTTGGTCAATCGAAAAAGAAAACACTATTGGTCTTTTTGGTAGAGCAAATCATACTACGTATGATCTATTGCTTAATCTTTTAAATGGCGGAAATGATTGTGCTAACTTTGTTGGTAATTCAGCTGTTGTTAGAGAAGATCCAGACCAAGATGTTATCGACCTATTTGCAGGATCAGGATTATGTCCTGTAGGTCCAGTTAGATATGTAAATGATAACTATATCAACCTTGCAACTAGAACAATCGAAGGAACTGATATTGGTGTTTACTATAATTTTGAGACTAGTTTTGGTGACTTTAGTCTTCGTTATATTGGGACTTATATTGATTTATTTGATCAAACTCCTGATGGTGACTACAACACTCTAGTGTCTGCTCAACAAAGCGGACTATTGGATCAGTCAATACCTCTTGAAGGTTTTGGTGATCTTTTAGGTCTTGATGGAAACTATGATGAAAAACATACTTTAAGAGCTTCTTGGCGTAATGGACCCTGGCAGGTAACTACCTCAAGTCTTACCAAAGGTGAGTTTTATCAGGACAGCCTGACTTTAAGTGATGGAACTCGTTTTGAAATTCCAAGCATGACAACCCACAACCTCACTGTCGCATATTACTTTGACAGAGCTCGAGTTAAACTGGGTATTAATAATGTTGAGGATGAAAGAGCTCCATTAGCAGATAGATATTTTGGTTATTATGCTGATGCGCACCAAGACTATGGTCGATACTATTATCTTGATGTTCGGATGAGCTTCTAGTCTTATTTGTTAGTAAAGGGGAGCATATGCTCCCCTTTTTTTTCTTAAAAGATGGCAATAAAAAAAAGAGGTTTTTGGATAGGAATAGCAATATTTTTGTTAATTTTGCTTCTCCCTGCCCCATCTGGTTTAAACGAAACTGCTTGGACTGTAGCTGCAATTGCAATGCTGATGGTTTGCTGGTGGGCAACTGAAGCAATACCTATTCCAGTAACATCTTTAATTCCCCTTGCATTATTTCCCCTGCTTGATGTCACTGATATTCAATCAGCCGCAAATCCTTATGCTAATAAAAATATTTATTTATTTCTTGGTGGTTTTTTAATAGCTTTATCAATTGAAAGATCCGGTTTACATAAAAGGATTGCCTTGATAATGATCAGTAGAGTTGGGTCCAATGGACCCAAACTTATTGGTGGTTTTATGTTAGTTGCTGCACTCATAAGCATGTGGGTGATGAATACATCAACAACTTTAATGTTACTACCCATTGGAATTGCTATATGTAATGTTGTTGCTCAAACCATTCCTGGTTTTTCTGATCAAGATAAAGCAAATTTCGATCGTGCTCTCCTATTATCGATTGCTTATGCAGCCACTATTGGCGGCATGTCTACACTTGTTGGAACTGCTCCAAATATTGTTTTTAGTGCTTTCATGCAAGAGACTTATGGTCTTGAAATAACTATGACCGATTGGATGAAATTAGGAGTTCCTGTATCAGCATGTATGCTTGTTGTTGCATGGTTTTTCTTAACAAAGGTTGTTTACCCAGTTAATTTTAAATCATCAAGTGAAACTCAAATAACCCTAAATAATATGCTCAGCGACATGGGACCAATGTCAAAAGATGAGTTCAGAGTCCTGCTTATTTTTCTTCTTGCTGCATTTCTATGGATGTTTAGAAGTTTAATTGATAACTATTTAATAGGGCTATCAGATGCTGGTATAGCAATTATCATAGCTATAATGTTATTCATTATTCCATCTGCCAATAAAAAAGGAGAGTTATTATCTTGGGATCAATCCAGTAAATTACCTTGGGGTCTCCTTCTTCTTTTTGGAGGAGGTTTATCACTTGGCGTTCAAATTAATAATTCGGGATTAGGGCTATGGATTGGTCAAAGTCTTATAAGTCTTCAAGCAGTCCCTTTAATCACTCTCGTGATGGCAGTGGCAGCTTTAATCATCTTTCTTACTGAAGTTACCAGTAATGTAGCAACCACCTCAACTTTCTTACCAGTTTTTGGAGCTGTTGCGGTGGCAATTGGAATAGCTCCAGAAGTTTTAACAATCCCGGTAGTTTTAGCAGCAAGTTGTGCTTTTATGCTTCCCGTTGCAACACCACCAAATGCCATTGTGTATGGATCCAATCGGTTTAAAATCATAGATATGATGCGTGCAGGTTTTGCCATTAATCTTGGGGGTATTGTTGTAGTAACCATCTTTGCCTACTTTCTAGCACCTTCTGTATTTTAACAATGCAAATTATCTTTGTTTTACTTTTATTACCGGTCTTTGTCTTGGGGGATTCGTATATCGATTATAAATCACCATTTCACCCAACTATTACTGATAAAGGGGTCGTGGTCTCTCAAAATTTTGAGTCCTCAGCAATTGGGGTGCAAATTCTAAATGCGGGCGGTAATGCAGTGGATGCTGCTGTTGCTGTTGGCTTTTCCCTAGCTATTACTTTGCCACGAGCTGGTAATCTTGGGGGTGGTGGTTTTATGTTGATCTATTTGGAAGATTCAAAAGAAATATTTTCTATTGACTATAGAAGTAGTTCATCTAAAAATGCAAATCTTCAATTCCTCTTTGGCACACAAAATCCATCAAATCTAAAAAATATTGATTATTCAAAAACTACCTACGGTTACAGTGCTTCAGCCACACCTGGAACAGTATATGGATTATTAGAAGCTCATGAAAAATTTGGTAAATTGCCACTAAGTGAAGTTCTGAATCCTGTTATTGAACAAGCTGAACGAGGAATAAAAGTTTCATATGACTTACATCACTCTATAGGTAGTGCTGAACAATTACTAATGGATCCTGAATCCAAACGAATCTTTTTTAGGAACAATAACCCCCTTCCAGTTGGATCAATAATGCAAAGACCTGATTTAGCTAAAACCATTAAATCTATTTTAGAAAAGGGTAAGGATGGGTTTTATAAAGGATGGGTGGCTGAAGCTTTTTCTTCTGCCATGAAAACAAATAGAGGATTTATTGATAAGAATGATTTATTGAACTACAAGTCAACATTTCGTGATCCAATAGGTACAAATTATAGAGGTTATAAAGTTTTCACTCAGGCCCCTCCTTCAGGAGGTGGGATTACTTTTATAACTGCACTAAATATTTTGCAGTTTTTTAATCTAGAAAAATATGGGCCCAATTCAGCAGCAACTTACCATTTATTAGCAGAGGCTTTACGCAGAGGCCACAACAATAGATCTCATCATGTTGGTGATCCAGCTTATTACAATGTTCCTTTAAATGAATTAATTTCAATAAGAAGAGCAAAAATGTTGGCAGAAAACATAAACTTTAAAGCAGCAACTCTATCTAAGTCTATTCAGTCTTTTGAAATAGAAGAAAGTAAAGATACCACTCATTATTCTATTGTCGATGCTGACGGAAATGCGGTTTCAAATACCTATACCCTTGGTTATTCTTTTGGTTCAGGAGTTACTATTCCCGGTACTGGCATTTTGATGAACAATCAGATGAGAAACTTTGCATATCTGTATGGAAAAAAAGGGGTGACAGGAAGAGCTGCGAGTCCTGGAAATAAATTTGAGCCAGGAAAAAAACCAATGAGTACAATGCATCCTATTATCGTCTTTGATAAAAATGATAATCTTTTTCTTGTGACTGGATCACCAGGTGGCTCACAAATTCCTGCTGCTAACCTAAGAATAGTAACTGGAGTGATAGATTTTAAATTGAATGTAGCTGATGCTACGATGCTTCCCAGAATTCATAAAGATTGGCCTTATAAAGAACTTGAATATGAATCTTTAATTAGCTCAGATAGCTATAGAGTCCTAGATAAGCTAGGACATTACATGGAATTATCCGACACCATTGGCAGCACTCAATCTATTCAGATTATTGATGAAACAAGGTATGGTTTTGCCGATCTTCGAAGGCCAAATGCTGGGGTTTCTATCCAATAAATTTAATTGCCGTTTGGATTCTTTTCAAAGATTCTTCTTTGCCAAATAATTCTAGTGTATAACCTAGGGATGGTGACATGGTAGTCCCCATTAAGGCAATTCGAAGCGGTTGATTGACTTTAGGAACAGGATAATTGAAGAAATCTCGAATCTGAATTAACAACATATCCAGCTCGGTTTCAGTCCACTCATTAAGATTTTGCAACTTATCAAAAGCATGCTCAAGCAACTCCTTTGATCCCTTCAGAAATTTCTCTGCACCTTTTGGGTCATATTCCTCTAGAGGGAAAAAGAATGGTTTAGTAGATTCTGCTATTTGATACAAGGAGGGTTTTGAAGTTCTCATCGCTAATATTATCGCTTCATAATTTTGCGCATCGGCATGAATATTCATTTCCTCCATAAATGGCCTGATAATTTTTATAAAATCATCATTATTAAGATTTGATAAATGTTGTGAGCTAATCCAATCCATTCTTTTCAAATCAAATATTGCAGCTCCTTTTTGAACATTTTTTATATCAAAATTTGCAATCAAATCATTTGTTGAGAAGATTTCTTCCTGTGTGGACCATCCCAATAAGGCAAGTGTATTAATGATAGTTTCTTTGGTGTACCCCATTTCTTTGTAGGCATTTAAGCTGGTTGCAGCATGCCTCTTAGATAGACGTTTTTTGTCCTCACCTAAGACAAGTGGAAGATGGGCATACTCTAAGTCTGGATAGCCCAATGCTTTTTGAATATGAATCTGTCTTGGAGTATTACTTATATGGTCTTCTCCTCTAATAACAGTAGTAATTTTTTGTTCATAATCATCTACTACATTGCAAAAATGATAAGTTGGACTTCCGTCACTTCGCAATAAAATCAGATCATCCAACTCATTATTATTAAACTTAATTTCTCCGCGAATTAAATCATTGACAATCGTTTCTCCATTTTCCGGAGTGGCAAGGCGCAAAACGGTTTCAGATGAGCGTGCTAATCCTAAATTTCGACTTCTACCATCATACATAGGTTTCTTTCCTGCAGCACTTTGAGCTTTTCGCATTTCATCAAGTTCCTCAGGTGTACAATTACACCAATAAGCACTGCCAGAGTTGATTAATTTTTCAGCAGCCTCTCGATACAGTTCAGACCTTTCAGACTGTCTAACAGGTTCTTGATCTGCCTCTATCCCCAGCCATTGAAGACCTTGCAAGATATCTACTTCAAATTCTTTTTTTGACCTCTCTTGATCAGTATCTTCAATTCTGATGAGAAATAATCCATTGTGTTGTCTAGAAAAAATATAGTTAAATAATGCTGTTCTTACTCCTCCAATATGCAAGGTACCTGTTGGGCTTGGGGCAAATCTAGTTATCTTCATTTATCTAATCCTATTGGCTTTACTCCAGAACTTTCTTCCATTTGTTGAAGTCTTTTAATGTGAATTTGCTCTTCTTCCTTAGAAGTTAATATTTTTTTTAATTTGATATTATTTGGATTGGTATATGTGCTAGATGATGCTCCATCACTTTTTTGATCTCTTGTATTCTTATTATCGGCACTAAAGTCAATATTTGATTGGCCACCAGTTAAAAAACCATAAGCATCGGCAAGAATGTTTGCATCTTTCAAACCGCCATGTTGGGCACGGTCATAATCATTTATATCAAATTTCTTCATTAGTCCATCGAGTGTCATGCGGTGCCCAAAAACCTCTCTTGACAAAATTACTGTATCTACAATTTCATCAACTACATCCTCAATTAATGGTAATGAAGAAGATGCAATTTTTAGTTCATTATTTAGATGTCCTACATCAAAAGGAGCATTATGCATAACTAATTTACTCCCCGAAATAAAAGTAAGAAAATCCTCTGCTATATCCCTAAAAAAAGGTTGTTCTATTAACATATCATCGGTGTAGCCAGTAATATTTTTAGCCCCCTCTCCCATTTTTCTTTCTGGATTGAGAAAGGTATGAAATTCTTCATTGGTCTTAGTTCTTCCATGCAAGAGGACTGCCCCTATTTCCACAACGCGATGTCCCTCTTCTATATCTAAGCCGGTAGTTTCAGTATCTAAACAGATTATTTTTTTTAAATTTTCAAAGTTCATCAATACCCCTATTTGCCAGCATATCAGCAGTCTCATTACCAATATCACCTGAGTGCCCTTTTACCCATTGCCATTCAATTTTATGTTTTGATACAAGTTGATCGAGCTGCAGCCAAAGTTCTTTATTTTTTACAGGTTCACCTTTTGCATTTCTCCAACCTCTTTTTTTCCAATTGTCCATCCAATCATTGATACCCCCAATTACGTATTTTGAATCAGTTGTTAAAACAATCTGATGGGGTTCGGTTAAGTATTCAAGAGCTTTAATGACAGCAGTTAATTCCATCTTATTATTGGTGGTAATCTCATCACCACCATAGAGTTCTTGGGTTTTATCTCCAAAATCCATCAAAGCACCCCAGCCACCTGGCCCTGGATTATGTCGACATGCTCCGTCAGTATGAATTTCTACAGTTTTCATCATATAGGTTGTAAAATCTAAATATGCAAATTAATTTTTTAAAAGCTTATACAGACAATTATATTTGGTTGCTGGAAACAAACAAAGAAATTTCTGTGATTGATCCTGGTGAGGCAACACCAGTGCTGAACTACCTATCTCATTCTAAAAAGGTCCTTAAAGATATTTTAATAACGCATCATCACTTTGATCACACGGGAGGTATCGAAGATTTAAGGAAATATGTTAACGGGAAGATATATGGTCCCAAAAATGACATTGCATCTATAACTGATAGAGTTATTGATGGTGATTGTTTCTCAACATTAGATATAAAAATGCAAACCATTGCTGTTCCTGGACATACACTTGATCATGTTGCATTTTATTGCCAAGAAATGGATTCACTTTTTTGTGGGGATACATTATTTGCTGGTGGTTGCGGAAGAGTATTTGAGGGAACTCATGAGGATATGTTTCAATCAATCCAAAAACTAAAAGATTTACCACCCGAAACTAAAGTGTACTGTGCACATGAATATACTGAGTCTAATCTTGAATTTGCACTTGAGGTAGATGCATCAAATCATGATCTCAAAAAACGTGTTGCTGATTTATCAAAAAAAATGACTGCTAATAATGGCTGTTCGATTCCATCAGATCTCGCACTTGAATTAAAAACTAATCCATTTCTAAGATGTGATCTGTTAAGAGATTCACTTAAAGACTGCAAAACTGAGATGGATGCTTTTTCTTATCTTCGATCATGGAAAGACAACTTTTAACATTATTATTAATTTTATTGTTATCCGGTTGCCAAACTCCTGAGCAATTTTCTTTCATAAAAGAAGTCCCTGAATCTGGATTCATAGAACAAATATCTCTTGAGGAACCAATGCAAACTGTTGAGGAAATCATTGATTATGAAAATATTTGGGATGCTTTTATCGATAAATCAACATTTTCAGACTATCAAATTGATGCCTTAACACTGAATTACATGAATAAGCATTTAGATAATCCTGAATTGTTTACAAATTATCTGGATAATTCTTATTTTTTTATTTTCTACATCATGCAAGAATTAGAAAAAAAGGGGTTGCCAATAGAATTTGCATTATTGCCATTTATTGAAAGCAGTTATGATCCTTTTTCAATTTCTTCTTCTGGAGCAGTAGGTTTATGGCAAATTATGCCTCCCACTGCAAATTTACTGGGTTTACAAAAGGATTGGTGGATAGAAGAGAGGCATGATCCATTCAAATCGTCTCTTGCTGCAATCAACTACATTGATTACCTCTATCAAAGATTTGATAATAACCTTTATTTTGTATTAATTGCATATAATGCAGGTCCAACCTTTACACAAAAAGCCATAAATCAGATTGGACGGAGAAATGCAGAAAAAAACTACAAACAATTAAGACTCCCTTCGCAAACACAAAATTATGTTCCTAAGTTTTTGGCATTACTTGAATTAATTAAAAATTTTGAAAAATATGGGGTCGAACTTCCTAATATACCCTACACACCTGTTATTGATAGGGTGAGTTTTGAACAACAAGTTGAAATTATAAACTTTAGTGATTTCATCGGTGAAAAACCAGAATTAATTTATTTACTGAATGCGGGGTATACCAAGTGGGCAACGAGCCCAAAAAAACCTAGCATGTTCTATATTCCGATTGAAAAAAAACAGATTGTGATTGAGAAAGGTAATGAATTTGCTGTTAGTAAGAATATAAACTGGATATCTCATGAAGTATCTACCGGTGATAACTTATGGGATCTTGCAAAAAAATATGAAACGAAAATACAAATTATCCGTGACGTTAATCAACTTGAAAGAGATTTGCTTTCAATTGATCAGATACTTCTTATTCCTGTTGGGAATCCAAAAAATATTATCATACCCTTTGATTCTCATGTTGTGAGTGAGGGGGATACGCTATGGAGTCTTTCAAATAAATATAATGTCACTCCAAAACAAATTATGTTAATGAATGATATTAAAAATCCAAATGAAATTCGCATAGGAGCTAAGTTAAATATTGGAAATAAGAATATTTATCGCAACATAGAATCGAAAAAAAGGACAATACTGTACTCAGTAAAACAAGGAGATAATTTATATAAAATTTCACAATTATTTAATGTGTCTGTGGAAAGTATTAAAAGGAACAATAGTGGAATCACTCTCCTTAAACCTGGACAAATAATAAAAATTACAATTTTAGCTTTTTAGTCTTCTGCTGTTTTAGGGTCCAATGCATCTCTGAGCCCATCTCCAAAAAAGTTAAGAGCAAATAATGTAATGCTGAAGGTTAATCCTGAAAAGATCAAAATCCATGGATATGATTGCATGCTGACAACACCATCCTTTATCAGAGAACCCCAACTGCTCATCTCAGCTGGAACACCAAGACCTAAAAAACTTAGGAATGATTCCAGTAGCATGACTGAGGGTATTGTCAAAGTTGCATATACTGCAATAGGGCCTAAGATATTTGGAAGAATATGTCGACGGAACATAGCAAAGTTACTCACACCCATTGCTTGAGCAGCCTGAACAAATTCCTGATTTTTAAGAGTAATTACTTGAGCACGCACGATTCTTGACATTGTTAACCACTCCACTGCGCCAATAGCAGCAAATAAAAGAAAAATGTTTCTTCCAAAAATTACCATTAAAAGAATGATGAAAATTATAAAAGGTAGACCATATAAAATATCTACAATACGCATCATGATAGAGTCTACTCGGCCTCCACTATAACCGGCTATTACACCCCAAGAAACTCCAATTAACAGCGCTACCGTGGTGGCAACAAAACCAACCATTAAAGAAACTCTTGCACCATAAATGATCCTACTCAATAAGTCTCTGCCAAGACTATCAGTACCCAACCAGTGTTCTGCTGAGGGTGGTTGACCTATGCGGTCAACGAATTGGAATTCATATGAATACGGAGCAACAAAAGGAGCAAAAATTGCAAGTGTGGACATAATAATAATTACCACGCCACCAAATATTGCAGCTTTGTTTTGCAGCAATCTTCTGATTGCATCCTGCCAAAGTGAAGAATTATTCATAATTCACTGCGAGCCTTTGGATTTAAAATTAACACTGCTAAATCGGAAAGCAGATTAAAGAAGATAATCATAGCTGAGAAAAGAATAGTTGTTCCCATTATCATGGTGTAGTCTCGATTCTGTGCGGCCTCAACATAAAATCTTCCAATACCTGGAATATTAAATATGGTCTCTACTACAAATGAACCTCCTAATAAACCAGCAATGGCTGGACCTAAAAAAGATACAACAGGAATGAGACCACCTTGCATTGCATGCTTAAAAATTACTTGAAATTCAGATAACCCTTTTGCCCTTGCAGTTCTTATAAAATCTTGACCAAAAATTTCTAACATCCCGCCTCTGCTTAAGCGAGCAATATAAGCCGCATAAGCAAAACCCAACGTGATTGAGGGCAACAACTTATCACCAGGTTGAAGACCCCAACCTGATACTGGAAGCAATCTTAATTCAACACCAAAAATTAATGAAAGCACTGGTCCCAATAAAAAAGTGGGGACACAAATACCAAGCATAGCTATGCTCATTGGAAAATAGTCTAAAAAAGTATTTCTATTAAATGAAGCTATCACCCCAGCCAGGATGCCAAGAACAATAGCCATCAAAAGAGCATAAAATGCCAGTTCAAAAGTTGTTGGCAAACCAGTTGCAATCATTTCAGTGACTGTTCTCCCTGGATATCTATAAGATGGACCAAAATCACCAACAAAAATTCCAGTCATGTAATCAAAGTATTGCTGCCAGAGAGGAGCATTTAAGTTGTAAATTTCATTTAAATTTTCAAGAACTTGAGGTGGCAAACTCTTGTCCGCATCGAAAGGACCTCCTGGAGCAAATCTAATTAAAAAAAAGGTAATAGTCGCAACTATTATTAAGACTGGGATAGCAATCAATATCCTCTTAAAAAGAATATTTAGCATAAAGAGTTACTCTCTTTCCAAGTAAATTGTTTTTGGGTGATGATGATCAAGATAATTTGGATAAAACCCCTTTACATCGGGTGACAACTGATAGGCACGAACATATGTATAAATTGGTATTATCGGCATTTCATCAATAAGAATTCTTTCAGCCTCTCGAAGTAGCTCATATCTCTTCTCTTGATTAGTAGTCTCATTTGCAAGTTTGACCAAAGAATCAAATTCTTTGTTATCCCATCCAGTTTTATTATTTCCTCGGTTGGGACGTAAAGTATCCAAGAATGTATTTGGATCTTCATAATCACCTATCCATCCTGCTCTAGAAATTTGAAAATCACCAATCATTTCTCTTGATAAATAAACTTTCCAGTCCATATTATCCAAAATGACATTGATCCCAAGATTTTTCTTCCACATTTGTTGGATGGCAAGAGCAATTTGACGATGTCCTTCGGAGGTGTTGAAAAGAATCTCTAATTCTGGAAAACCTTCTCCATTTGGATATCCTGCTTCAGCAAGCAATGATTTAGCCAATTCTAAATCAGTACCTATTTTGGTATCTGGAAAATATCCATTTGAACCAGGTGGAGTAAAGGAGTATGCAGGAATAGCTCCACACTTATTAACATTTTTAGTGATGTGATTACGATCGATAGCCAGTGCCAAAGCTTTTCTTACTCTGACATCATTAAGGGGCTCGATAGTTGTGTTCGTTCGGTAAAAATAGGTTCCCATGTAAGGATCAATTCGTAAATTTGGATTACCCTGCTCTATCCATAAAGGACACATTTCTGAGGGCACTGTAGAAGTTAAGTGCAACTGTCCAGCACTAAACATTCTATCTTCGGTATTGACATCAGAAACAGGATAAAAATGTATTTCGTTAAGTTTTACACTTTCTGCATCCCAATATAGTGGATTTTTCTCAACAACAATCTTTTTATTCAACTCCCATGACTTTAAATTCATTGCACCATTGCAAACAAAACTTCCAGGACGAGTCCATAGACCTCTTCTATCATCAATATCTCCATACTCTAGCACTGTTTCTTTATGAACTGGCCAAGTGGAATAGTGACTGAGAAGACCAATAAAAAAAGGTGTAGGATTTTTCAATGTTACTTTTAAAGTTTTATCATCAAGAGCTTTTACACCAACAGAATTAAAGGAAGAAAAATCAGGATCACCAGTATGATATTCTTCAGCTCCCTCAACATAATAAAGCATGTCAGGATATTGGGATCCCAAGCTCGGAGTTAATATTCTTTTCCAAGACCAGACCATGTCATGGGCAGTGAAATCATCACCATTCGACCATTGTGCATTTTTTCTAATATTAAAAACATAGGTTTTTCCGTCATCACTCACTTCCCAACTTTCTGCCATTCCAGGAAGGTTCTCTCCTCCCTCAGGATTAGAAATAGTTAGGCCCTCACACATTGTGATTAACAAGTGATGTTCTGGTACCCCGGTTACAATGTGTGGATCGAGTCCTTGAGGTTCTGATCCATTACCAACATGCATAATTTGATTTTCAAGACCTTGGTCCACAAGGGAAACTGAAGACCCACAGCCAGCAAGAAAAAAAGTTGCAAATAAAATGAATCTATACATATGATGATTTTATCTCAAATATCTCTGTTTAGATATTAAGATTCTTAATTTTGTCGTTAATATTATTACTAATTTCTGATTCTAGAACTTGATTTAATTTGATCAGTGAAATGGATTCAACAAATTCAGCATAATTACTTTGTAAAGCTTCAATTTCAGAGATTTCAGGCAAAGTAATGTCATCTACAACCAGAATATAAGTATCATTATTTGAAGATTGGGCAGTATAAGCAGTATCTTTTTTTGAATCAAAAATTCCTTCGATAATATCTGGAGGAAGCAATGACGAGTCTCTGCCGAGGGAGTTGTATGATTCTCTGCTAACTCCTGATTCTAAAATAATCTCATCAATTTCTCCATTTAATGCTTCAAGATATGATGAACTTAATTGACTTAGCTGGTCATTAGCAAAATCTGTTTTGAGCATATCAAAAACTGTTTCAACAACTTCCGAAAACTCTTGCTGCTGAGGCTCTATAAGTGTTTTTAAAGATGCTACATAGAACCCAGATTCAGTTTCAAAAACTTCAGCATAATCTGCATTCTCTGGTAACCCCATTAAGAATTGATTGAATGCAAAATCCTCTGATGAAAAATCAATATCATCAATGGGTTTAGTCTCCTTGATTGCAAGGTTCATCTCAAGAGCAATTTCTTCAAGTCTGTAATTATTTAAGATTAAATCTTCGATAGAGTCCCTGTCATCATTCATAAGTGCTAAAGATTCCTGATCCATGAGTTCATTGAGAAATTCAACCTCCATTTCCTCAAGTGTTAAAGGATTTTCTTCATTGATTTCTGTTAATTTTAGTAAATGCAAAGTATCCCCCAGATCAACAATGTTTGATAATTCATTAATTTGCATATTTTGAATAGCAAGTTCAAATTCAGCAGGGAAAGATTCTCCACTAGAAAAACCAAGGTCACCTCCTAAATCAACTGTTGCAAAGTCTGAGCTATTATTTATAACTGCATCTTCAAATGTTATTGATCCATTTTGGATATCTTCTTTAAGAGTCTGTAAAGTCAAGTTAGCTTCCTGACGTGAATTAAAAGCAGAAACATCCAACATCAAATGCGAGATCCTTCTCTCTATTCGTTGTTTAAGTTGGACAAGGTATTCATTATATTGATCATTGACAAAATTTTCTGGAACTTCAACGTCACTTTTATAATCCTCTTGATCCATCCTTATAAATTGAAAAATTTTCTTCTCTGGTGTTTGGAATACAAAGCTATTTTCCTCAAAATAACTTTGTGCATCACTTAAAGATATATCTGATGAATCTTTTAGTTTTTGGAAATCAATTTTAAAAAATTCAACATTCCGTTTTTGTTCAAGTAGTTCGATAAGTTGATGGATTTCACTATCTAAAACATAGGATGAATTACCCACGGACATAAGAAATTGATTAACTATGAAATCATTTCTAACAGCCTCAATAAATTCTTTAGGGACAATACCATTAGATCGAAGCGTTGCTTGAAAAATCTCTTGGTCAAATTTCCCATCTACTTGAAATGCAGTATTTTGCATAATACTTCTTTTTGCATCATCTTCAGAATAATTGAGGCCAAGTTCAATTGCTTGAGAAAGAAGAGCTTTTTGAGCAACAATTTCTTGCCTGACGTAGCCTTGATAAGCACCATCACCTAATAACTCTCTTGAGAATTCACCACCATAAATTTGCTCAAGACGACGATCTACATTTGAAACTGCAATATTAATGTCATAAGGAGTAACCTTAAGTCCATTGACTTTCCCAAAATCAGTAAAAACGGTACCAAAACTATTTGTCCCAAAAAAAACAAAGGGGACTGCTAAGAAAATACCAATAAAGATAAGGCGTCTTCCCGTTAAAAAATTTCTTAATCCATCCATAACGTATACTATTTTACATAAAAAAAAGGGTGCAATCTGCACCCTTTTCAAGATAAATTCTTGTTAGCCTTTAACAGCCATTTTTAAAGCTTTAGCAGCTTTGAACGCAGGTACTTTCGTTGCAGCAATGTGAATAGTTTCACCAGTTTGTGGATTTCTTCCCATTCTTGCACTTCTGTCTCTGACCTCAAAATTACCAAAACCACCAATTGAGACCTTAGTACCAGCTGCTAGTGAATCAGTAATAGATCCAAGAACTGCATCTACTGCTCTACCAGCTTCTGCTTTAGACATGTCAGTGCTAGAAGCAACTGCATCAATTAATTCTGCTTTATTCATTTGAACTCCTCTAAATTAAAAATTACCCTTCTATGAAAAGCTAAGATGCTTCAAAAGTCAAGTAAATAAAGGCTTAAATTAATTTATAATCTCAGGATTTTTTTTAGTTTTTTTAGATTTTTGTTTGTATGTTGCAGACTGTTTTTGTGGCTTAGGTTGTGACTCTAAAGAGTGAGTGATTACATCATCAATCCACTCAACAGGAACAATTTCTAAATTGTCTGTTATTACATCTGGAATCTCTTTGAGATCAGATTGATTATCGATCGGTATTATTACTTTCTTAATTCCTCCTCTCTTGGCAGCAAGTAATTTTTCTTTTAATCCACCAATTTTCAAGACTTGTCCTCTTAGAGTGATTTCACCAGTCATTGCAACATCAGAACGGACAGGAATATTCGTAAATGCAGATATCAATGCTGTTCCCATTCCAACTCCAGCACTAGGACCATCTTTTGGTGTTGCACCCTCAGGAACATGAATATGAACATCAAAGTCTTCATAAAAGTTTTGATTTATACCAAGAGATTCTGATCTTGATCTAACTACAGTAAGTGCGGCTTGTATCGATTCCTGCATAACATCTCCAAGTGATCCAGTTTTTATAATTTTTCCCTTGCCGGGAACTTTTGAAGCTTCAATAGTTAGTAACTCTCCACCGACCTCGGTCCAGGCCAAACCACACACTTGTCCAACAGTATTTGATGACTCTGCTTCACCAAATTTAAACTTCCTAACACCTGAATATTCTTCTAAATTTTTCGTGGTGATTTTGGTAGCCCTTTTCGCATTTGATAAATCTCTTTCTTTAACAACTTTTCTGAGGATTTTCGAAATTTGTCTTTCTAAGCCCCTAACACCTGCTTCTCTTGTGTAATATCTAATTAAATCAAGAATAACCTCAGAATCAAATTTTATTTCTTTTTCCGATAACCCATTTCTTTCTTTTTGTTTTGGAAAAAGATAGTCTTGGGCAATATTTAGTTTTTCATCTTCAATATAACCAGGAATTCTGATGATTTCCATCCGATCCAATAAGGGTCCAGGTATATTTAAACTGTTAGCAGTACATACAAACATCACCTCAGATAAATCATAATCAACCTCAAGATAATGATCACTAAAAGATGAATTTTGTTCAGGATCTAAAACTTCCAAAAGTGCTGAAGCAGGGTCACCTCGGTGATCCATTCCAATTTTGTCGACTTCATCTAACAAAAATAAAGGATTTTTCACTCCAACTTTGATTAATTTTTGAATTATTTTCCCAGGCATAGAACCAATGTATGTTCTTCTATGGCCTCTAATTTCTGCTTCATCTCGAACTCCACCAAGAGACATTCGAGTGAATTTTCTGTTAGTAGCTCTAGCAATAGACTCTCCGAGTGAGGTTTTACCGACACCTGGAGGCCCTACTAGACATAAGACCGGAGCCTTTAAATTTTTTACTCTCTTTTGGACAGCTAAATATTCTAAAATCCTATCTTTTACTTCCTCTAACCCATAATGGTCACCATTTAAGATAGATAAAGCAGCCTTGAGATCAGATTTAACTTTCCCCCTTTTTTTCCAAGGAATATCAATGAGAGTATCAAGATAAGATCTCACTACAGATGCTTCTGCTGATGTTGGTGACATCATCTTAAATTTCGTTAACTCACTATTTGCCTTTTTAAGAGCATCTTTAGGCATGCCTGAAGATTTAATCTTCTTCTCAAGGTTTTCAAATTCGTCCCCCTCTTCTCCTATTTCACCAAGTTCTTTTTGAGCAGCCTTTATTTTTTCATTTAAATAATACTCCCTTTGCGATTTTTCCATTTGTTTCTTAACTCTGGACCGAATTCTCTGCTCAACATCGATTACATCCAATTGAGATTCAATAAACGTTAGGATATTTTCAGCCCTTTTTTGCAAATCGATAATTTCTAAAATTTCTTGTTTTTGAGAAGTATCAACATTCAAATGATTAACAATATTGTCAATAAGGTTAGATAAGTCATCAATTGCTTCAATGGTTGAATAGATTTCAGGAGGTATCTTTTTTGTTGATGATACATAATCCTTAAATTTACCTTTAATAAACTTGACCAAATTCATGGACTCAGACACTTTAATAACGTCATCAGGGATTTCTGAAACGATTGCTTTTAAATAATTTTTTTCTTCAGTAATTTTTTTAATTTTGCAACGCTTGTCACCTTCAACTAAAACTTTCATAGTGCCATCTGGTAACTTTATTAACTGCAAAATATTACTTACGGAACCATATTCATAAATATCACTAAATCCTGGATCTTCGTTAGCTGCATCTCTCTGAGCAACTAGAACGATTTTTTTATTAGAATTTGTTGCGGCATTGAGTGCTTCGACTGATTTTGAACGGCCTACAAACAGAGTAGTTACAATTCCAGGAAAAATAACTACATCTCGTAAAGGGATTATAGGATAGCTTTTTGATATTTCACTCATAATTATTTAGTTAAGGGTTAAATTGAAATTATCAATCAATTAGCAGTTTTTTCTTTCTTACTAGATTTAAAAACTTGAATTGGATTTGCATCTAACGATGCAGAATTTTCATCAACAATAATTTTTTCTAAATCATCGTTGGGCAAGTCGAACATAACCTCCATCAGGATATCTTCAAGAATAGAACGTAAGCCTCTGGCACCTGTCTTTCTTTCAATAGCTTTCCGTGCAATATATTTTAAAGCCTCATCTCTAAAAACCAGTTCGACTTTATCAATTTCGAAAAGATATCGATACTGGTTGACTAAGGCATTTTTGGGTTCTTTTAAGATCCTAACAAGGGAATCTTCATCTAACTCTTTCAGTGTTGTAATAACTGGCAACCTGCCAACAAACTCAGGAATCAGTCCATATTTAACAAGATCTTCAGGCTCAACAATTTCTAAATTTTCTTGCATTATTTCTTTTTCATTTTTGGATGAAACACTTGCACTAAAACCAATACCGGTTTTGTTAACTCTTTGAGTAATAACTTTATCGAGACCAGAAAAGGCACCACCACAGACAAACAAAATATTGGAGGTATCAACTTGAATAAAATCTTGTTGTGGATGCTTCCTTCCCCCTTGTGGAGGAATAGAGGCAATTGTTCCTTCAATTAATTTCAGAAGTGCCTGCTGAACACCCTCTCCAGAGACATCTCTTGTAATAGAAGGGTTGTCAGTCTTTCGAGCAATTTTGTCAATTTCGTCAATGTAAACAATTCCCAATTGAGCTTTCTCTGGATCATATTCAGCCCTTTGCAGTAACCTTTGAATAATATTTTCAACATCTTCTCCAACATATCCTGCTTCTGTCAATGTGGTTGCATCAGCAATTGCAAACGGCACATTTAAAATTTTTGCCAGGGTTTGTGCAAGTAAAGTTTTACCACTTCCTGTTGGCCCCAAAAGCAAAACATTACTTTTTTGTAACTCTACAGAATCTTTTGCAGGATTATTGAGTCTTTTATAGTGATTATATACAGCAACCGAAAGAACTTTTTTTGCCTTATCTTGCCCGATGACATACTCATCAAGGCGTTGATAAATCTCAACTGGTGACATCAAAGATGATTCAGTTGTTGCTTCTGTTACTTTTAATTCTTCAGCAATGATATCGTTACAAAGTTCAACGCAATCGTTGCAGATACAGATATTATCTTGACCAGAGATAAGTTTTTTAACTTCAGAGTAGCCTTTTTTACAAAACGAACAACTTAGTTTCTTTAAATCAGCATTATCTGTCATGCGTCCCTCATTGTAAGAATATCATCAACAATGCCGTAATCCTTAGCCTCATTGGCATTTAAAAAATTATCTCTATCAGTATCCTTTTCGATAGTTTTCATTGACTTACCTGTATGTTTAGCTAAAATCTCGTTGACTTTCTTTTTCATAAGTAAAATTTCTTTGGCATGAATTTCAATATCTGAGGCTTGGCCTTGAAAACCACCCAGGGGCTGATGGATCATTATTCTTGAATTTGGTAAGGCAAATCTCTTTTTTTTATCTCCACCGCATAACAGTAGAGCGCCCATACTAGCCGCTTGACCAATACAAAGTGTCGATATAGAGGGAGAGACAAACTGCATCGTGTCATAAATGGCTAAACCAGAAGAAATCACACCCCCAGGGGAATTGATGTAAATATTTATATCTTTTTTTGGATTTTCAGACTCTAAAAATAAGAGTTGAGCTACAATTAAATTAGATAAATTATCATTTATAGGGCCAGTTATGAAAATAACCCTCTCCTTTAAGAGTCGGGAATAAATATCGAATGCCCTCTCCCCCCGAGCTGTTTGCTCAACTACCATAGGCACGAGAGTTTGGTATTGGTCTTTCATATTAATTTGTTATTTTTTTTGTTATTTTCTTTGCATTTTAGCAACATCACTAAAATTAACCTCTTTGTTATTTGATTTAAGATCAATCTTTAATTTTTCAACTAAGAGGTCTTCTAGTATTACCATTCTATATTGTTCTAAGTAATTTGGTTGATTTTTAACCCAACTCTTAAATTGTGCTGGATCTTTATATTTTGCAGACTCTTGATCAATAAAATTATCAAGGTCGGTTTCCTCAACTTTTAATGAAAAATGAGATACAAGAGAAGAAAATAGTAGGTCTAATTTCACCCTTTTTTCAGCACTTTCAAAAAAGGTTTCCTCCGCAAATAAATCATTGCTATCTTCATCATCAATTTTTTTACCAATTCTTGACAATGATTCTTCACGCATTTTCTGGGCTTGATCTTTGACAATCTGTTCGGGAACTAAAAATTTATTAATTTTTAATAAGAGTTCATAAATAGACTCTTTAGTTAAAGCCTTTTGCTGAATTGCGGCCTCATTTTCCATACGTTTTTTGATCTCAGATTTAAATTCCTTTTCTGATTTAGCCTCCATTGAAAGTTTTTCAAAAAGTTTTTTATCAAGTTTTGCATTACTCAATTCTTGAACTTCTTTTAAAGAAATTTTAAAAACCGCTGCTTTATTTGCCAGATCACCTTTAAAATAATCTGGAGGAAAAGAAACCTTGATATCAAATTTTGCATCTGCTTTTTTGCCAACTAACTCATCTTCAAAACCTGGAATCATCGATTTAGATCCTAGAATCAGTTTAAAATCTTTCGAAGCATTGCCTTCAAAAGGTTTGTTATCAATAAATCCTTCGAAATCCATAATGACTTGATCACCATTTTTAGATGCTCTTTTTACTGTCTTCCACTCACCATATCTTTCGGTAATATCTTCGATTGCTGACTCGATATCTGAGTCGATTATTTTTATTTGATACTCATCAAATTTTGTCCAGCTTTTTACCTTAGGTTTAATTTCAGGAAAAATTTCAAACGTGGCAAGATACTTCATTTTTTTCTTTGGATTATCTTCTAAAATTGAAACCGAAGGTGGAGTTGCTGGATTTAACTTATGTTCAGTTATTTCATTTGGATAAGTTTCTTGAATCAACTCATTTAAAACTTCTGCATGGACTGATGTCCCATATCTTTGTTCTACAACATCAAAAGGAACTTTACCTTTTCTAAAACCATCCATTTTAAGAGTTTGTCCTAGCTTCATTATTTTTCTCGAAAATTTATCTTCATACATTTCGCTGGGAATTTGAATTTCTAGGCTTCGCTCTAATTTTTTAAGTTTTTTTAATTTACTTAACATATATCTCCTCACTGGGGCGAGCGATGGGGTTCGAACCCACGGCCTCCGGAGCCACAATCCAGCGCTCTAACCAACTGAGCTACGCCCGCCATGAAGTATGTATTATAATGATCGCAGACAAAAAAAATAGCAGTATGTCGTCATCAGTAAGTGAGTCTACCTTTTGGAAAACCATTAACAGCTTTGTTGATGATGCTCTCAGTTTTTCCAAAATAACAAAAGCACTAGCAGATCAAATAAAAACTTGTAACTCCACTTACACTGTAAGTTTTGGTGTGCAACTCGATAAAAAGATTGAAATCTTTACCGGGTGGAGATCAGTTCACTCTGATCATATCATGCCTGCGAAAGGTGGTATTAGATACTCCAAAGACGCAAATCAACTTGAAGTGGAATCTATGGCTGCTTTGATGACCTATAAAAACGCTTTGATAGATGTACCTTTCTCAGGATCTAAAGGTGCTCTTAGAATTGATCCCTCAAAATATACAAGGGCTGAACTTGCAAAAATAACTAGACGATTCACCCAAGAGTTAGTTAAAAGGGATTTAATAAATCCCAGTCAAAATGTGCCTGCACCTGATCTGGGAACATCCGAAAGAGAAATGGCTTGGATTGCAGATGAATATCAAAAATTAAATCCCAATGACATTAATGCGAAAGCTTGTGTTACTGGTAAGCCTTTAAATAAAAAAGGTATTGCCGGCCGAAATCAAGCAACAGGCAAAGGAGTACAGTTTGGATTGAGAGAAATTTTTAACGATGAAAAAATTGCAACTATGATTGGTATTAAGCCTGGACTTGAAGGAAAAACTGTTATCGTTCAGGGTTTAGGGAAAGTTGGGTATCACGCAGCCAAACATTTACAAGAAGAAGATGGTTGTCTCATTACCTGTGTTATCGAAAAAAATGGGGCAATATATAATGAAGACGGTCTTCCTATCTCCAAGCTAAAAAAATGGATAGATGCTGGCAAAAATTTTAAGAATTGCCCATATGGTAAATTTTTTGCAGAGAGCGCAAAACAAATTGAAAGAGAGTGTGATGTGTTAATTCCAGCTGCCATTGAAAGTGTTATTCATAAAGGTAATGCTGCCAAAATACAAGCAAAAGTTGTGGCTGAAGCAGCCAATGGACCGGTTACATACAAAGCTGACAAAATTTTGAACAAAAAAAATATTCTTGTAATTCCAGACATTTATTTAAATGCAGGGGGTGTTGCTGTTAGTTATTTTGAATGGGTAAGAAATATTTCTCAAATGCGCTTTGGAAGACTTGAAAAAAGAAGAGATGAAAATCAGTTAAAAGAAGTCATTCGTTTAATAGAAAAAATGACCAAGCAAAAATTAACAAAAAAGGATAAGCTTACTCTGATGAATGGTTCAGATGAAATTGATCTAATCTACTCAGGTTTGAATGACATGATGGTGGAGGCATATCAGCAAATAAGAACACATATGCTGCGCAGTAAGTTGCCTAATCTCAGAGTTGCTGCATATAAATATTCTATCGAAAAAATTGCTTCAGCCTACGATACGATTGCACTCTGAAAATTTTAATTAGTTCTGGGTCCAAGATGTCTTTGATGTCTTTGCTTAGCTAGATCTATTTGTTTTTGTCTGCTTCTATATCTTGCTCTTTGTTTTTCAGTTTTGACACCATAACAATGGGGACAAGATACTCCTTTAACGAAGTGCGAGGAGGTTTTATCTGCATCAGTGATTGGCATTCTACAACCATGGCATAAATCATATGATCCCTCAGATAAGTCATGTTTCACAGAGACCCTATCATCAAAAACAAAACACTCTCCCTCCCATAAACTCTCATCTTCGGTGGTTTCCTCAAGATACTTTAAGATGCCCCCGTGTAAGTGGTATACATGCTCAAAGCCTTCAGACTTCATTAAAGAGGAAGCTTTCTCACATCTTATGCCTCCAGTACAGAACATTGCTATTTTTATATTATTTTTATCATCCTCAGAGAATTTTTGACTTTCTAACCATTGAGGAAATTCCCTAAACTTTGTTGTTTTGGGGTTGATTGCATTCTTAAAGGTTCCAATGGAATTTTCATAATTATTTCTAGTATCAATAATCAAAGTATCTTTATCTGCAATAAGAGCATTCCAATCTTTGGCATTGACATATTCACCCACCTGAGAGTTGGGATTGATTGATGGATCACCAATAGTGACAATTTCTTTTTTTAATTTTATTTTTAAACGAATGAATGGGTTAACCTCAGATTGAGAAAACTTAATATCTAAGTTTTCTAAATCAAGTGTTTGTTTTAAGAATTCAATGGCTTGAAGTAATTTAGTTTCCTTTTCTGCACTAATAGTTCCATTGATGCCTTCGTGTCCAATTAAAATAGTTCCAGTAATCGATAATTCCTCTAACTTTTCGGCAATCGACTGTTGTATAGGATGCGGTTCCAAAATCTCTGTAAATTGATATAAAGCTGCTATGTAATTCATTTTATAAAATAAATGGCGCGCCTGGGAAGATTCGAACTCCCGACCCACTGCTTAGAAGGCAGTTGCTCTATCCAGCTGAGCTACAGGCGCACTGGTCGGGGTAGTAGGATTTGAACCTACGACCACTCGCTCCCAAAGCGAGTGCGCTACCAGACTGCGCTATACCCCGATTGCAAGAAATCTTAAAGTTTATAGTCTAAATAATCAATGTTCATTGAAAAAATATTAGTTAATGAGAAAATAACAATATGTCTTCTAAAATTCTTGATGGGCGAAAAATTGCTGCTGAAACTGAACAAAAAATAACTCAAGAAGTTGCTTTGCTCTCAAATAAGGGAATTAAACCTACACTAGCAACCATCCTTGTGGGTAATGATCCTGCTTCTGAAACGTACGTAAAGATGAAACAAAATACTTGTGCAAGGGTTGGTATGGAATCCAAAGCTATCAACCTAAGTGATAACACTTCGACAAAAGAATTATTGAAAGTGATTCAAGATCTGAATAATGATACTGGAGTGCATGGCATCCTCTTGCAACATCCAGTACCGCAACAAATTGATGAAAGAAAGTGTTTTGATGCCATTAATCCTGCTAAAGATGTAGATGGTGTGACAAGTGCTGGATTCGGAGCAATGTCAATGGGTTTATCTGCCTACGGTTCTTGCACACCTGCAGGCATCATGCGAATGCTTGAATACTACGAAATTGATTTAACAGGTCTTCATGCTGTGGTGGTTGGTCGGAGTCCCATATTGGGTAAGCCCATGGCAATGATGTTATTAAATGCTAATGCAACCGTAACTATTTGCCATTCCAGAACACAAAACCTCGAATGTAGAGTAAAAGAAGCTGATCTCGTCGTTGGCGCGGTTGGCATTCCAAATTTTATACAACGGAATTGGTTAAAACATAACGTAATTGTCATTGATGCTGGATATCACCCCCAACAGTGTGGAGATGTAGATTTAGAAGGAATTGAAAATATAGCATCTTTTCATACTCCAGTTCCTGGTGGGGTTGGGCCTATGACAATAAATACCCTGATCTTGCAAACTTTAAGAGCTGCGCAAAAAGCTAGTCTTTAGAATGTTCGGAGGGATTTACAGATTCCTCTTTATCTTCTTGAATATCTTCTAAATCTTCTTCCAAATCCTCTTCTAAATCATCTATTGGATCATCAGTGACTAGCTCTGAAGTTTCAATATCATTGAACGGAAATGGTGGATCCTCACTTTGAAAAAGTAAAAAATTAACAATTTGTATGGTAAATAAGATTAACCAATTACAAACTTTATCCAGACGTTCGTTCACAGTTCCTGTAAACAAATAAAATAAAAATTGAAGTAGGCTAAACCCAAAGAGAAAGGGAATGCTAAAATTAAAAATGACTGCATAGATAAGCATGTAGACAAATCTTGCCCATTTACTTCGCTTGGTTAGTTCATTCCTGTCAATTGGTTCCATTGTTAAAATTTTACATCAACATTATCAGAATGCATGATTAATTGCTTTAAAAGTGAATTTTTTTCATTCTTTTTATGAATAATGCCATGCATTGCCTCAAGCAGAGGCATTTTGATATCAAGGTCATCGATTTCTGCCTGCACTATTTCCAAAGTATTCAAACCCTCTGCGACCTGCCCCACTGTTTCTTTAGCCTCTGTGAGAGTTAATCCATTTCCTAAAGCCCAGCCTAATTGATAATTGCGGGACAATTTAGAAAAACAAGTTGCTACCAAATCTCCAACTCCAGCTAAACCAAGAAATGTTGAAAAACTTGCCCCTTTGATTTTGGCAAATTGTCCCATTTCCGCAAGAGCTCTTGTTAAGATTAAACCAATGGCATTTTCTCCCACATCAACAGCATGACAATATCCAGAAATGATTGCATAAATATTCTTTAATGCTCCTGCCAGTTCAACTCCTTGCATGTCTTCACTCATAAAAATTTTAAAATTTTCTGAACTAAGTGCCTTATCAACTTCGGCTCTTAAAACACTGCTTGCACTTGCGATGACAGCACCCGCAGTTTTTTTCTGAGCTATTTCTCTAGCTAAATTTGGCCCACTGAGAGCGCCAATAGTAATTCCCTGATGTTCAGATAATTCATCAAGAATTATCTCCGAGATGGTCATACAAGGATCCCCCTCTAACCCTTTGGTGCAAGACACAATCAATGTTTCATTGGTTATAAAATCTTTCATACGTTGGACAACGCTGCGAATTGTTTTACTGGGAGTGGCAATAAAAATAAGGCTAGCATCCTTAAGTACTTCATCCATTTTTTCTGAGGCAATAATATTGGGAGATAAACTTAACTCCGGATGATATTTCATATTTTTACCTTCGGAGTTAATTCTTAATGCATGTTCAGTATCTTTGACCCACAGATAAGTTTGAAAGTTATTTTGTGCAGCTTGATTAGCAAGGACAGTACCAAAGCTGCCCCCACCTAAAACTGCAATTTTTTTACTCACGATTTAGCAGATAAATATTTATCAAGTTGTCGTAAATATTTTGAGGGATTTTTTGGGGAGCCTCCCTCAGCTATTACCGCATAATCAAAAAGAAAATCGACAAAATTGTTAAATTCTTTCTTCGGCAAGTCTTTTAATTTTTTAATGAGTTTGTGTGTCATGTTAATCTCAAAAATGGGTACAGATTCTCCCAATTTTTGTCCAGCAGCCTCCAAAATTTTTCGTAACTGTATCCCTGGTTCATTCTGATTTAACACTAAACAACAAGCAGAATCTTTTAAGCGCGAACTCGGTAATACTTCTGAGACTCGGTCACCTAAATGCAGTTTAATTTTTTCTAGCAATGCTTGTTGAGTTTTACTTGGTTTGGGCTTCTCGCTGTCAGATGCAAAAGATTTGGCCACATTGACCAAGGGCTTATCTTTGTAGGCAACCAAAGTTGTCATTAACCATTCATCAATACGATCTGTTAGTAAGAGCACTTCTTTATTTTCTGCCTTCATTTTCTCTAAATGCGGGGAGTTAATGGCAGCTTCAAAGGTGTCCGCAACACAAAAATAAATATCATTTTGATCGGATGGCATCCTTTGAAGATAGTCATCTAAAGTTTCTTTCACCTCATGCGTTTCATTTCTGGATGTTGCAAAGAGCATTAAACTAGCAATAGCTTCCCTATTTTCAAAATCTTCTGCAGGCCCTTCCTTTAGCACAAGACCAAAACTATTCCAAAAGTTTAAATACTCTTCAAATGCATTATCTTTGAGATACTGTAAAGCATCCAATATCCTTTTGGTGGAGGCCTTCTTTATGGAACCTACAAGCGGATGATCTTGAAGAATCTCTCTGGAAACATTCAGAGGTAAATCATTAGAATCAATAACCCCTCTCACAAATCTCAAATATAAGGGAAGAAAATGTTCAGCATCATCCATAATAAAAACCCTTTGAACATACAATTTTATGCCTCTGGGTGACTCACGATTCCATAAATCAAATGGCGCATGTTTTGGAATGTACAAAAGATTGGTATATTCATGATTTCCTTCTACACGATTGTGTACATGGACAAGAGGGTCATCTTGGTCAGCTGTAAGAAATTTATAAAAGTTATTGTATTCTTCATCACTTAAAGAGTTCTTGGGCTTCAACCATAGTGCTTCTTCTTCATTTAGTGTAACTTCAGCACCGGCATCATCTATCCTGATTGGGAAATTAATATATTGAGAGTATTTGCTAATTAGATTTTTTATTTCAAAGGAATTGGTAAAATTTTTGTTCTCTTCTTTTAAATAGACTATGACATCAGTTCCGCAGGTTTCTTTATCGACTTCTTTAAGGGTATATTTCTCATCTCCACTACTTTCCCAGTGAATAGCTTGGGCAGATTTTGAAAGAGCTGATTTAGAAATTACTACGACCTTCTTGGCAACCATAAATGCTGAATAAAAGCCAACTCCAAATTGACCAATGAGGTTAGAATCTTTTTTCTTATCTCCGGTCAATTTTTTTAAAAATTCTGACGTTCCAGATCGAGCAATTGTTCCCAGATTTTGCACTATCTCGTCTTCATTCATGCCGATACCGTTATCAGATATCTTGATAACAGAGTTTTCCTCATCAAGCTCGATCTTAATACCAAGGTTTTCAGAACGCTCTGCTAACCGAGAATTGGTGAGTGCCCTAAAACGCAATTTATCCAAAGCGTCAGAGGCATTTGAGATTAGCTCCCGCACAAATACTTCCTTATTGGAATAGAGGGAGTGAATCATCAACTGCAATAACTGAGTGGTTTGGGTTTGAAATTTTTTCGTTTTAGCCATGAAAACTCCTAATTACTCAGACTGATCCGAATAATTTCGGTCAGTGCAAAAATAAATATAGAAAGTGTAAGGTAAATGGTGAGTTTTTCAAAAAAACTACCAGTTTTTATCCAGTTTCGGTCTCGTGCTAAATTCATAATTGGCACTGATAACCAGCCGACCAAGGCAAAAGAAGAATTTACCCCAGCCATAATGATAAAACTGCGTTCAAGAAATAAAAATGTTATAAGTACAGCCAGCAAACTAAAGAGCAATAGCACAAAAAAGAACCTGGTTAATATTTTCCTTTGGAATCTGATAGCCGAAGTATCGTCTAGAATTTGAAAAATTGTGGGGTATGTCAGCAAATAATGTCCTGAAATAATCCCAATAATAAGGGCATAATCAATTGAAAGAAGAATTGCTATTATTATTTCCATATCTAGTGGCGGACCGGACGGGACTCGAACCCGCGACCTCCGGCGTGACAGGCCGGCATTCTAACCAAACTGAACTACCGGTCCGCGAAAATAGTATTTGCGCATAATATCTGGTTCTAAAAATACTTCAAGTCAAACTTGGTGGGTGATGACAGGCTCGAACTGCCGACCCCCTCGGTGTAAACGAGATGCTCTACCAAACTGAGCTAATCACCCA
>Ga0066835_10000015_pt1 | contig 50229 bp, 68 predicted proteins | sample ETNtaG_3_FD_67280 | JGI IMG/M metagenome (GOLD analysis project Ga0066835, IMG submission 67280) | Marine microbial and viral communities from oxygen minimum zone, Eastern Pacific Ocean - ETNP201302SV84 | ecosystem: Environmental > Aquatic > Marine > Unclassified ... | reverse complement strand
GGAGAACGGATCTCGTCTCCTTGCTTCATCTACTTCTGCTTCTGCTGTTCGTGGGATGTCCTTTAATATTATCTTCCTTGATGAGTTTGCGTTCGTTCCGAATAATATTGCTGAACAGTTTTTTGCTTCTGTCTATCCTACTATATCTTCTGGTAAATCAACAAAAGTTATTATCATTTCTACCCCTCACGGGATGAATATGTATTATAAAATATGGCACGATGCAGAAAGAAATAAGAACGAATATGTTAATACAGAGGTGCACTGGTCACAGGTTCCAGGTAGAGATCAGAAGTGGAAAGAGCAAACTATAGCAAACACATCAGAGGCACAGTTCAGAGTTGAGTTTGAATGTGAGTTTCTAGGATCTGTAGATACACTAATTTCCGCAAGTAAATTAAGATTAATGGTTTATGAAGATCCTCTACACTCCAGTGTAGGACTGGATGTTTATGAAGATCCGATTGACGGACACACTTATACAATGACTGTAGACGTAGCACGCGGAGTAGATGGTGACTATAGTGCATTTTGTATATTTGATACTACAGAACCTCCGTATAAATTAGTAGCAAAATATAGAAGTAATACAGTTAAACCTCTTTTATTCCCAGATATTATAGTCAAGACTGCAAGTGCATACAACCACGCTTTTGTATTAGTAGAAGTAAATGACGTTGGTGCACAGGTAGCAGACATCATACAGTATGATCTTGAGTATGACAATCTATTAATGTCTGCTATGCGTGGTAGAGCAGGACAAGTTATAGGACAAGGATTCTCTGGTGGTAAAGTACAACTTGGTGTAAAGATGTCTAGTGCTGTAAAGAAAGTTGGTTGTTCTAACTTAAAACAATTAATAGAAGATGATAAGATGACTCTATGTGATTATGATATTATCTCAGAACTAACTACGTTTATTCAGAAAGGACAGTCGTGGCAAGCAGAAGAAGGATGTAATGATGACCTTGCTATGTGTTTAGTTATCTTTGCTTGGTTAGCAGTGCAACCATATTTTAAAGAGATACACGATAATGATGTTCGTGTAAAGATGTATGAAGAACAAAGAGAAGCAATAGAAGCAGATATGGCACCATTTGGTTTTGTTGATAATGGTATAGAAGATACAACATTTATTGATGAAGATGGTAACGTCTGGAACTCTGATCCTTATGGTGAAAGAACCTATATGTGGGAATATAGATGAACCTAGAGGACGAGTTAGAATTAGAACACCTATTATTAGAAGATAGAAGGTGTCGTAAATGTCTTGTCACAAAAAATTTATTATCAGATTTTTATAAAACTAGAAAGGATAGAGGTAACTACCCATCTGCATTTGCATATGAGTGTAAAGAATGTACTAAGAAACGTGTTCAAGTACGTAGAAGAAATAAAAAGAGTCGTAAATGGTGTGACTATCCTGACTGGTAAACAGTTCACGTTTTGTTTCCCCATCAGAAACATCGGTATTAATAAATAATTCTAGTAAAATTGGAAGCATTTTTCAAGGAGAATTAAACAATGGCATCCACCCAACTTTCACCAGGGGTCGTTGTACTTGAAAAGGATCTGACAACAGTTGCAAATGCAACTTTAGATAATGTGGCAGTGATAGTCGGTTCTTTTGAAAAGGGTCCTGTCAACAAGATTGTTGATATTACAAGTGAGAAAGAATTACTTTCTACATTTGGTAGACCTAGTGACTTTAACTACGAATACTGGTACAGTGCATCACAGTTTTTACTCTATGGCGGTACATTAAAAGTCATAAGAGCAGAAGCAAGTGCACTTAAAAACTCAATAGACACAGCACAAACAACTCAGACAACTTTCAGTGGAGCAGATACTACTCTTACAGTTAAGGATAGTACAGACTTTGCTCAGAACGATCTGATCTTAATAGACGCTGAAATACTACAGGTTACTGCTGTAAACAGTAATGACCTAACAGTTCTACGTGGACAGTTAGCATCTGCTGCTACTTCACACGCTGCGGGTTCATCTATTACATTAATAGAACAAGCAGGAACATCTACAACTTTAAACGAGGGTGGAACATTAAGTTCAAGTGACACAACAGTTACTGTTGCTGACGGTGGTGCACTTAACGTACAGTTAAACGACTACTTAAAGATTGAAGATGAGATAATTCGTGTAAGTGCTATCGTTGGAAACGACTTAACCGTAACACGTGGAGAACTAAGCACAACTGCTTCATCTCACACAGATGGTGTTGCTGTTTCTCGTCTAACTGTAACAGTCAGCAAAACATTTATTAATGAGACAACTGTAACAGGTGTTACTGCTCCTCTTATTAAAAACATTGAGCAGTATGAATCAACAATCGAGACTGCTGCTAACGCTTGGAAGTGGGGTTCAAGATTCCCTGGAGTTTTTGGTAACTCACTAAGAATAGTGATGACCGATGCAGGTCCAGATCAAATCTTATCACTCGGAGCACCTACATCTGCTGAATGGGATTTCACAGATATAATTACAAACAAGTCAAACATATCCTATAGTCTAGGAAACTCACAAGCAAAAGTGTTTAGTTACACAATGGTTGTTACATTGAGTCCTACAACTATTAATGGAGACTTTAAGGTTGGTGAGTATTGGAGAGCAGAAACAGATGCTTCATCTCCATCATCTATCGACGTTCTTGGACAGGTCGTAGCATATGATCCTGTAACAAGAAAGATTGAACTTAGCGTTGACTATGCTCAGTCATCAGATGTTCTTGATCCAGGTGATGTTATTGCATTATGGGATGCAGCATCAGGTGGTAACAGAACAGGTGACAAAGCAACAGTAGAAAGCGTTGAACGTCAGTTACGTGTTGTAAACAATGCAGGTTCAGAAGACTTTGCAGCAAACTACACAATCGATGATGACAACACTTCTAGTGGTGGTATTCAAGTATTAAGCGTACGTTCAGAATACGAAGAACGTTACTATGGTGGCGAACAAAAATGGATCAACATTGCTCCACGTCCTACAACTTCTCCTTGGGTAAAGGATCGCGGTGGTGATAATGACCAGATGCACATCCTCATCCTTGACGGAGATGGAAAACTAACAGGAACTCCTGGATCAGTCCTTGAGAAATTCCTATTTGTTTCTAAGTCTACAGACGCTAAAGGTGTGCAAGGCGAAACACTTTACTATAAAGATGTAATCAAATCTAACTCAGCATACGTTTACTGGGGTTCTCACGAAGGATCATCATTAATGGATGTTGACGCTGCTGCTAATGGCGGGTTTGGTTTATCTGGTGTGTCTCGTTCATTTGATCTTATCAAATACGCAACACCAATCAAAGATAACGAAACAAATCTTGGTCGTGAACTAATCAGCACAACAAATGGTTCAACTGTAAAATACACACTACAAGGTGGAGTAGACGGATACACAGTATCTCGTGCAAATATCCTTGGTGGATATGACCTTATAGGTGATAGAGAAACAGTTGATGTAGATTACATTTTGATGGGTCCATCAATGGCAAACGCTAATGATACTGTTGCTAAAGCACAGAAGATCATTGACATTGCTGCAACTCGTAAAGATTGTATCGCATTTATCTCACCATCACGCGGAGATGTAATAGGACAATCAGACACAAATGTAATTGTTAATAAAACAATCGATATGTACAGTAAGTTAGGATCAACATCTTACGCTGTATTCGATAACAACTATAAGTACATCTATGACAAGTACAATGACGTATATCGTTACGTTCCTTGTAACGCAGACGTTGCAGGTCTTGTACTAAGTGCAACATTAAATTCAGAAGCGTGGTTCTCACCCGCAGGATTTAATAGAGGTCAATTACGTAATGCAATTAAACTTGCTTACTCACCTCTAAAAGATCATAGAGACAAACTCTATGCTGCAAGAGTCAACCCAATCGTATCATTCCCAGGTCAGGGTATTGTACTATTCGGTGACAAGACTGCACTTTCATATCAATCAGCATTCGACAGAATTAACGTTCGTCGCTTGTTCTTGGTACTAGAAGATGCAATTTCAGACGCAGCAAAAACACAACTCTTTGAACTTAACGATGAGTTTACACGTTCTTCATTCAAGAACATCGTAGAACCATTCCTACGTTCAATACAATCTCGTCGCGGAATCGTTGATTTCTTGGTCGTTTGCGATACGAGCAACAACCCACCTGAAGCAATAGATAGAGGAGAGTTCTTCGCGGAGATATTCGTGAAACCAACACGCTCTATCAACTACATTACATTAACCTTTACCGCTACTAGAACTGGTTCTAGTTTCAGTGAAGTAACATCTTAATCAAGAGAGTAACTAACAATGGCAGAAGCACAACCAGGACAGGTACAAGGTGCAAACATAAAAGCACCTATCTTTACCTTCCGAGATAACGTAAAGGACTTTGCACGTCCTAATCTGTTCCAAGTTGAAGTATTCGCACCTCCTGTTTTACAGAGTGAGATTACACCTCAACCTGGTGGAGTAACTGGATCAACCGCTGACGTTTTAGAAACACTAAGCGGTGGTTCACAACTAAACGCTACTACAGCAAATGCGTTTGGTACATTCCTTGTAAAGGCAGCAAACATTCCCGCATCCGTTGTAGGAGTTGTTAACGTTCCTTACAGAGGAAGACAATTAAAAATTGCAGGTGATAGAACCTTTGAACCTTGGACAGTGACTGTACTTAATGATCAATCATTTAAGTTCAGAGCATTCTTCGAGGCGTGGTCATCTAACATCCAAGCACTACAACAAAACTTCCAAAATTCAAATACTATTGCAGACTATCAGTCTACAGCAAAAGTTCGTCAGATGGATCGTAAAGGAAACATCATCAGAACTTATAGATTTGAAGGTATCTGGCCAAGTAACATCAGTGCTATCGAACTTGACTGGGGAACAAATGACACTCCAGAAGAGTACACTGTAGAGTTCCAAGTACAATACTGGACTTACGACAACGACGTAGATAGCGGAAACCAGTCATAAAAACGCGGTTTCTTACCTCGCTAAATAGTTACGTAGAACAGGTACATAGTTAATGTCTCAACTTTTTGGTTATTCTCTTGAGCGTGCGAAGAAGGGTCAGAATAATGGTCCTTCTTTTGTGCGTAAAGAATCTGATGATGCTGCAACTCCCGTAGCAGGTGGTGGTTATTTTGGAACCGCTATTGACTTAGATGGTAGTTATAAAGACGAATCAGATCTTATTAGACGATATAGAGAAATGTCCATTCACCCAGAGTGTGATAGGGCAGTGGATGATGTTGTCAACGAAGCAATAGCGGGTGAAAGAGATGATAGTCCCGTAGATGTAGACCTAGCAAACCTAGAAGTAAGTGCAGGGATACGCAAAAAAATCAGAGATGAGTTTCATAACGTTCTCAGATTACTAGATTTTGATAAGAAAGCATACGATATATTCCGCAGATGGTACATAGATGGAAAGTTATATTACCATAAGGTCATTGATACTAAGAATCCTCGTCGTGGTATTACAGAGTTAAGGTATATTGACCCCCGTAAGATTCGTAAAGTAATAGAATTTGAAGCAAAGAAAGATAGACAGTTTGTAGATCCACGCACAATGGAATCTTTAACTGCACCTAGATCAGCAGAATATTACGTTTACAATCAAAAAGGTTTACGTGGTCTTGAAACTACAGGGATCAAGATTGCATCTGATGCTATTGCTTTCTGCCACAGTGGTTTGAAAGATATGAATAAGAATGTGATTATGTCACATTTACATAAGGCAATCAAAGCACTCAATCAACTTAGAATGATTGAAGATAGTCTTGTGATCTATAGATTATCAAGAGCACCAGAACGTAGAATATTCTACATTGATGTAGGTAATCTACCAAAACAAAAAGCGGAACAATACCTCCGTGAGGTTATGAGTCGCTATAGAAACAAATTAGTTTACAATGCAGATACAGGAGAAATAAGAGATGACAGAAAATTTATGTCGATGCTCGAAGATTTCTGGTTGCCCAGAAGAGAAGGAGGACGAGGTACTGAAATCACTACGCTCCCAGGTGGACAAAATCTTGGAGAACTTGAGGATGTCAAGTACTTCCAAAAGAAACTATACCGTGCATTAAATGTACCAGAGTCTAGATTAGAATCTGATTCCACATTTAATTTGGGTCGTGCTGCTGAGATTACACGTGATGAAGTTAAATTCCAAAAGTTTGTTACACGTCTCCGCAAAAAATTCTCAGAATTATTCCACGATTTACTTAAGACACAATTAGTTTTAAAAGGTATCATCTCTATTGAAGAATGGGATGATATGTCTGAGCACATTCAGTATGATTTTATTGCTGATAACTACTTCAGTGAATTAAAAGATCAAGAAATTCTGAATGAAAGAATGAATCTTGTTACTACAATGGATCCTTTTGCGGGTCGTTACTTCTCTCTTGACTATATACGTCGTAAGGTCTTACGTCAGTCAGACGCTGAGATTAAGGAGATTGACAAGCAAATGGAAGGAGAAATTAGTAGTGGTAAGTTACCAGACCCCGCTGCTGTTGATCCTATGACAGGAGAACCTTTAGAAGGTGCACCAATGGATGCTCCACCAGAGGAAGAGTCCGAGGATATTACATCATCTGGACCCGAATCAGTCACTCCCGCTGATTATAAACGCGGAGAATTCTAAATAGTATTAATTGAGGAATTAATTATGCCTAGCATTGGAGCTATGGAAATAGTCAACAAACTCTTTTCTGGATCAAAAGATGTCAGTTCAGAGGTTGACGATGCGATGAATACAATGACCGCTGCTGCTATCGAACAGCAAAAAATTGAAATTGCAAAAAACTTTCTGACAGAACCAGAAGAAACAGAGGAAACACCTAATGAAACTGATAACGGAGAAGGTTGAAGACGTAAAAGTCTTAACTGAAGAGAAAAACGGTAAGAAAAAACTCTATATAGAGGGTACTTTTCTACAAGGAGAGATTAAAAACCGCAACGGAAGAATGTATCCGTTAGCAACTCTTGAGAGAGAAGTGTCTAAATATAATGAGTCATTTGTAAAAAGCGGTCGTGCTCTTGGTGAGTTAGGTCATCCAGAAGGTCCTACCGTAAATTTAGATCGTGCATCTCATTTAATTACTTCTTTAGTTCAAGAAGGCAATAACTTCAGAGGTCGTGCTCGTATTCTCGAAACACCAATGGGTAACATTGCTAAGAACTTGCTTGATGAAGGAGTAAAACTTGGAGTTTCTTCACGTGGTATTGGATCATTAAAAGAAACTAATGGGTGTAAAGTTGTCGCTGATGACTATATGCTCGCTACAGCAGCAGATATTGTTGCTGATCCTTCCGCACCTGATGCTTTTGTTAATGGTATTATGGAAGGAAAGGAGTGGGTATGGGCAAACGGACTTATAAAAGAGTCAGAACTTGCACATATTAAACGTGGGTTAGACAATGCCCCTAGTAGTAGAGTCCTAGAAGAAAGAAAACTTTCCGCGTTTTCACAGTTCCTAGGAACTTTATAATTATAAATAATTGTTAGAAAAACTGTATTACATTTAACAAGGAGACAACTAATGTCCGCAGATGAACAAGTTATGACACCCGAAGATAAGCAGGAAGTCACCGAAGCAAAATTTGACGGTGCTGTATCTGATCAGTCTTCTTTAGGTGCAGTTCAAGATCTTGGAGGTCCTACTCCAACGAACTCTAAACCTGATGATGAGTCAAACAAACTCAAAACTGGTGGTGGTCCAACAGCGACTGCTCCAAAAACAAAACCTTCTGATGCTAGTCCTCAGAAGCACGAGTCTGTTGAAGCAGAAAATGCAGAAGGCGACAACCTTATTGAGGTTGACTTATCCGCTGATGTAGCAGCACTCACAGAGGGTGAGGACCTTTCCGAAGAATTCAAAGAAAAAGCAACTACTATTTTTGAAGCAGCAGTTGTTTCTCGTTTGAATGAGGAAGTGGGTAAGATCCACGAAGAGTACGCTTCCACTCTTTCAGAGGAAGTAGAAAAAATTAAGACAGAACTTGCTGAGAAAGTTGATGAGTATCTTACATACGCAACTCAGCAATGGTTAGACACTAACCAACTCGAAGTCGAAAATGGTCTCAAGGCAGAGATCGCTGAGAGTGTAGTTTCTGGTCTTAAACAAGTTTTCGTTGAGAACCACATTGAGGTTCCTGACGAGAAAGCAGACGTTGTTGATGCAATGACTGCTGAATTAGATAATATGGAAACAAAACTCAACGAGCAAATTGAAGCTAATGTTGAACTTACTAAAAAGGTAAGTGCCTTTGTTAAGAATGGGATAGTGAACGAAATAGCAGAAGGTTTAGCATCTACCGAAAAGGAGAAGTTATCCCAACTTGCTGAGGGTGTTGAGTTTGAAGATGAAGAGTCATTCCGCAATAAGGTAGCAACTCTTAAGGAGAGTTATTATCCTAGCAAACCTGCTGCTCCTGCAACAGAAACTATTGCTGAAGACGTACAACCTGTTGTGGATACAGATATGACTGAAAGTATGTCACGTTACGTGGATGCTTTACGTCGTTGGACTAAGTGATAAAAATACCCTAAACAATTTTTCAAAAATACTTTTCCTGGAGGGGAAATACGCAAATGTTTAATTCTGAACAGTTGCAGGAAAAGTGGAACCCTGTTCTTGACTGTGATGGACTTGATGGTATCAAGGATACATACAGAAAAGCAGTTACCGCTGTCCTGTTAGAAAACCAAGAAAAATTCCTACGCGAAGAAGCAGGAATTTTAACTGAAGCAGCACCTACAAACTCTACTGGATCTTCAAGTTCAGCAGCAGGTTTTAGTGCTACTGCTACAGCAACTGGTCCTGTTGCAGGTTTCGACCCAGTTCTAATCTCATTGATTAGAAGATCAATGCCTAAGTTAATCGCTTATGACATTGCGGGTGTACAACCTATGACTGGTCCAACTGGACTCATCTTTGCGATGAGATCTAGATACGGAACCAACCGTGCATCTGGTACTGAAGCATTCTTTAATGAAGCAGATTCACAGTTCTCTGGAACTGACGCTGCGGGTACTAGCGGATTCGGTTCAGCAGGTTCTGCTCAGGCAGGATCAAACCCAGGTCTACTTAACGACTCTGGTACATTTACAAACGGTACAGGAATGAGAACCGATGAGTCTGAGACTCTAGGTACTGGTTCTAATGCCTTCGCTGAAATGAACTTCAGTATTGAGAAAGTTACTGTGACTGCTAAGTCCAGAGCACTCAAGGCAGAGTACAGTTTAGAACTAGCACAGGATCTTAAAGCAGTTCACGGTTTAGACGCTGAGTCTGAATTGGCAAACATCCTATCAACTGAAGTCCTTGCTGAAATCAACAGGGAAGTTGTTAGAACTGTTTACAAGATTGCAAGACCTGGTGCTCAGAACAACACTGCTACCGCAGGTATCTTCGACTTAGACGTAGACTCCAATGGTAGATGGTCTGTTGAGAAGTTCAAAGGACTTCTATTCCAGATCGAGAGAGATATGAACGCAATCGGGCACGAAACTCGTCGCGGAAAAGGGAACATAATTATATGTTCTGCTGACGTTGCTTCAGCACTCTCAATGGCAGGTGTACTTGATTACACTCCTGCTCTACAAGGTAACAGCAACCTACTTCCAGATGATAACTCCTCAACACTTGCAGGAACATTAAACGGAAGAATCAAGGTTTATGTTGACCCATATTCAGCAAACGTAAGTGACAGACACTTCTATGTTGCAGGATACAAAGGATCTTCTGCATATGATGCAGGATTATTCTACTGTCCATATGTTCCTCTACAAATGGTAAGAGCAGTTGGTCAGGACACATTCCAACCAAAAATCGGATTTAAGACAAGATACGGTCTTGTTGCAAACCCATTCGCGGAAGGTACAACTCAAGGAGAGGGAGCACTTACTGCTAACGCTAACCGTTATTACAGAAGAGTTCTTGTTGATAACCTAATGTAAGCAATCGCTTATATACTTTACAAAGACCCCTTCGGGGGTCTTTTTTTATGTTAAATAATGGGAGGTTGAACATTTCTATGAACGGACGATTGAACAAAGTTCAAATGCTTGCAAAAGTAATGAGAATGAAAGATGGTTTACATCAGCACCAGTGGTACCCTCATTGGAATGAAAACGAACGTGCTGCTGCACAGATGATATTAAATAACGTTCTTGATGTTCTAGACGAATACTGGGAGTAGTATAAATAAAATTACGGAAACAACTAATATCGTAAATGTCTTTTCCAACGCAAATAAGCAACAGGAATTTCCTCAGTCCAGGTGGTTTCCGATTTACCTTAGCGAAGTATCCTAAGATTGCATACTTTTGTCAATCAGCAAACATACCCGCTATATCAGTCGGTGAACTAACTCAACCAACACCATTCAGACCTATTCCATTTGAAGGTGTATTGTCATATCAAACACTATCATTAAGATTTTTAGTAGATGAAGATCTTGAGAACTATCTGATTATCCATAACTGGATGAGAGGACTTGGTGTTCCTGAGAAATTTAAGGAGAGACAAGAACTTATTGACTCACAAACAAATAACTTTGCACAAGGTATTGGTGATAAAGAATTTGCTGACGGAACTCTCACTGTATTGAATAGTAATTTTCAACCAAACTTTAATATAGTATTTAAAGATATGTTCCCAATAGCATTGAACACACTAGAGTTTGACGCTGCATTATCTGACACCGAATACTTTAATTCTGTGGTAGAATTTAACTATCTACAATATGAAATCCAATCACTATCTGGACAACGCTTGACAACATTAAAATAAAATATGGACCCACTTGAAATGATTAAACAGTCTTGGGCAGGAGACTGTATTTTTGATGAAGACAAATTAGACGCAGAGTCATTAAAGATACCATCTTTACACGCAAAGTATCAAGACTTCTGGTCAAAGTATTCTTTAATACTAGAAGATAATAAGAAAAAACTTAGTATCTTGAGAAGAGACAAGTATCTTTTTTATACTGGTAAAGCAGATGCGGAAGTATATAAAGAAAATCCTTTTGATTTAAAAGTATTGAAAAATGATCTGAATACTTTTATGGAAGCAGACGAGGACATACAGACTCAACAATTAAAAATAGCATACTTTGAAACTGTTATAAATTATTTGGAAGGGGTGTTAAAACAAATTAACAATAGAACCTATCATATTAAAAATGCCCTTGAACATAGACGTTTTGAAGCAGGTTTCTAATGACCCTCATTACAAAGAAGAATGAAGTCTTCTTGCGAGTTGATGCTGATCCTCACATCCATCAAGAATTATCAGATTATTTTACCTTTGAAGTACCTAATGCAAAGTTTTTACAGAAGCAAAGAAGGTACAAATACTGGGACGGAAAAATTAGATTATATTCACCTGGAAATGGAGAGTTGTATGTAGGATTATATGATTACCTAATTGAATGGTTAAACAAAAAAGGTTATAATTATAGTGTACAGTCAAACAAACAATACGGAGAACCAAATGAGTCGGAAGAATTTGTCACCCCTGAGTCTGTTGCTTCCTTTGTTAGAGGTCTCAATCTGCCTTTCAAGATCCGAGGATACCAACTTAGAGGACTTTATTGCAGCATTAAGTATAACAGAAGACTTTTACTATCACCAACTGGATCTGGGAAATCGTTAATCATCTATACATTAATTAGATGGCACTTGCTTCACGATAGGCAAATACTTATTATCGTACCAACTACATCATTAGTAGAACAATTATTTAAGGACTTTCAAGATTATGGATGGAATGCAAGAGAACACGTTAACAAAATCTATGCAGGGAAAGAACGTTATAGAGAATCTCCTGTTGTCATTTCTACGTGGCAGTCTATCTACAAGGAACCTCGCAATTTCTTTAATAGGTTTGATGTTGTTATCGGGGATGAGGCACACCTTTACAAAGCAAAGTCTCTAACAAAATTATTGACCAAGATGCACGCTTGTAAGTATCGTATTGGTCTAACAGGTACTCTCGATGGTATGCAATGCCATCAATTACAACTAGAAGGATTATTTGGTCCAGTAGAAAAAGTAATTAGAACTGATGAGTTGCAGAAGAAAGGATACTTATCAGATTTAAAAATAAATGTATTGGTATGTAAGCACGAATATATTGAGTTTGAAAACTATCAGGAAGAGATAGAGTATATAATTACACATCCAAAAAGAAATAAAATTATAGTAAACTTAGCGTCAGACCTAACTGGTAATACTCTAGTGCTATTCAATTACATTGAAAGACACGGAGATGTTCTCAGAGATATGATAAATAGTAAAAAGGGAAATAAAAAACTCTTTTATATCCACGGAGGAACTGATACTTCTGATCGGGAAATGGTGAGAGAGATATGTGAGGTGACTAGCAATGCTATCATTCTTGCATCGTACGGTACATTCAGTACGGGTATTAATATTAAGAACCTACATAATGTAATCTTTGCTTCACCATCCAAGTCTAGAATTAGGAACCTTCAATCTATAGGAAGAACACTTAGGAAACACGATTCCAAAGCACGTGCCTACCTTTATGACTTTGCTGATGATATTAGTAATGAACATAATCGTAATATGACTTTAAACCATATGGTTTTTAGAATCAAAACATATAACGAAGAAAAATTTGACTACTCAATTACAGAAATCAATCTAAGGAAGTAGAACAATGTCACTCAATTACGTCAAACACGAAGAAGAATTTTTAGGAGTTGCCAAACTCACTAATGGAGATGAGGTTATTGGTAAGTTTACTGTTGTAAAAGATACCGATGGAACTGATGTTGTTTTTATAGTTGACCCTGCAAAAGTACATCACGGTTCAGTTAATATTGGGGATGGTAAAAGAACTGAGATGGTTGGATTAAAAAGATGGATGTATTTTTCTGATGAGGAGTTTTATATAGTTCCTGATAATCAAATAATATCCCTCGCCCCGCAATCGACGGAGGCGACGATGATGTATAAAATGTTTGTACGTCAAGAATTCAGACACGAATCCCTAGCAGATATAAGAGAAAGGAATGAAGTTGACCCTAACCCTAATCAAGGATTCTTAGGAACTGTTGACGAGAACAGAAAGAAATTTGAAGATCTATTTAATAAACCTTTAGAGTAGTTATAACCATCCCTTGAACCCTTACAGTGTTAATTGTACAGATAATTACAACTGTTGTCAACCCCTATTGACGTTTCCTAACAAATAATGTACTATAGTGTATAGGAAACTTAGTTATTAATGGCGATCTCGATGCCAAGAAGGAAACAAAAAAGTCAGCATTACGTTGACAATAAAAAATTTTTAGAAGCACTAATTAATCATAAAGAAAGAATTAAACGTGCTGCATCTCAAGACAAACCTAAACCAAGGATTCCTGAGTACGTAGGAGATTGTTTTCTAAAAATTGCTACGCATCTATCTTACAGACCCAACTTCATAAACTATATGTACAAAGAAGATATGGTATCAGATGGGATAGAGAACTGTGTCCAGTATATAGATAACTTCGATCCAAATAAATCTAAAAATCCGTTTGCTTATTTTACACAAATAGTTTACTTTGCTTTTTTAAGAAGAATTGCAAAAGAAAAAAGACAGCAATCTATTAGAGAAAAAATTATCGAGAAGTCTGGTTTTGATCAGATATTCCACACTGATGGTGATGTAGATACTGCTTCACTAAACAACATCAAGACTCGTATTGAAATGAATAATAGGTATCAATGAAAGCAGATAGACACTGGGATCCTTTAGAAGATTTAGAACAAGATCTAATAAAAGAACTTAAAGAGATTACTAAACAACTGAGGGGTAATCTAACACAACTGACCAGAGCAGACTCTACTGGCAGACAATCTAAAGTTATTGAAATTGAGTACGACATTGAAGTATGAAACTAACACAAGAAATTATTGACAAAATACAGGAAGCAATGCTTCACACTAAAAAGGATGGCACTGTTAACTGGAAAGATACTGATGAGATTGAGGTGCAATTAGCAGGAACATTTGCTGCTGATAGGTTTATTGTTATCAAGAACAGAACAAAAGACCCAGTAGTATCTGCTGCACCACACCCTTACTTCGATTATGAAAAGGGTGTCTTTACTAAAGATGGTAGGGAAGAGTATATGAAAGAGCAGAAACAATCATTTATCAAGAGTAAAGGTATTCCTGCACCAGAGGATATAGGATGAAGATTCTTTTAATAACAGATCAGCACTTTGGTGCTAGGAATGACAACCCGATATTCCTAAACAAATTTAAACAGTTCTATGAACAGATTGTATTTCCTTACATTGATAGGAATAATATAGATACTGTCTTTTGTTTAGGAGATACTTTTGATAAACGTAAAAGTATAAACTATCTTTCTTTAGAAGCAACTAGAGATATGTGGTTCAAACCTTTACAGGATAGAGGAATAAAAATGTATATGTTGATAGGTAATCACGACATATATTTCAAGAATACTTTGAGAGTAAATGCTTGCGAACATTTATTAAAAGAATATGATAACTTAGAAATTATTACAAAACCGACAGAGGTAACTTTAGACGAGAGAAAGTTTCTAATGCTTCCTTGGATTTGTGATGATAATAAAAATGATATTTACAAAGCAATAGAAGATACAGATGCTACTTCTTGTATGGGACATCTAGAATTACAAGGGTTTGAAGCACTTCCTGGAGTTCGTATGCAACACGGTGATGACCCAGAAAGATATTCTAAGTTTAAATTAACTTGCACAGGACATTTTCATCACAGATCAAGGATGGATAATATAATGTATCTGGGTAATCCGTACCAACTTTACTGGAATGATTACGGTGCAGTTAGAGGATTTCACGTCCTAAATACTGATGACCTAAGATTAACATTTATACAAAATCCTTTTAATATATTTGAAAAAATATTTTATGATGATACTAATAATGATTATGAAACATTACCAGACCATAAAGAACTGGTAGGAAGTTACGTAAAACTCGTAGTTCAACAAAAAGATAATCAAAAATTATTTGATCGTTATGTAAAACATTTACAAGATGTTGGTGTTGCAGATTTAAAAATTATTGAAGATCTTACTCTTGAAGCAGTAGAGATAGATGAGTCTATTAAACTAGAAGATACAATGACTATCTTAGAAAATTATGTTAATGAATTAGAAGATCACATTGACAAAAAGAATATTGTTAAAATAGTTAAATCACTTTACCTTGAGGCACTTAACGTCTGATGTTTGTTCTTACTGATAAAGCAACTGGTGGAGTCTACGCTGTCACTGATGACGAGAAAGATGAAAAGGTTGTACAAATTTTTGTTGACAAAGACGACGCTTTACGCTATTATGGACAGTTGGAGGCACTAGACTATAATCGTCCTCTACAAATCCTAGAGTTAGACGAAGAGCAAGTACGAACAAACTGTATTAATCACGGTTATATGTATTGCATAATTACTCCTAACGATCTTGTTACCCCTCCCCCTGACTTAATCATATGATTGTATTTGAAAAACTTCGTTGGAAGAATTTATTATCTACAGGCAATCAATTCACAGAATTTAATTTATCCGATACTAGATCAACTCTAGTCATTGGTGGTAATGGCACAGGCAAATCTACAATGCTTGATGCTTTAACATACGGATTATTTAATAGACCCTTCCGCAAAGTTAGTAAGGGTCTTTTAGTCAATTCAATTAACGATAAAGATTGTGTAGTAGAAATAGAATTTAAAGTCGGGACGGTTAGTTATAAAGTAGTTCGTGGTATGAAACCTGCTATCTTTGAGATATATCGTAATGGTGCATTGTTAGATCAAGATGCTGCTAGTAGAGACTATCAAAAATACTTAGAACAATCTGTTTTAAAACTTAATTATAAATCATTTACACAAGTAGTCATACTAGGGAGTAGTACATTTGTTCCTTTTATGCAACTTACAGCAGCACATAGAAGAGAAGTTATAGAAGATCTACTAGACATACAAATTTTTTCTAATATGAATCTCTTATTGAGAGAACGTGTAAGAGATAATAATGAATCACTTAGAGACTGTGAGTATGAATTGCAGATAGCAGAGGAGAGAGTTACTGCACAGAAGAGAACTCTATCAGCATTAACAGGTGCTAACGATGAACGCATACAAGTATTAGAAGAACAGTTTAAAGAGAACGAAGATGGTATGATGGCAATAAAAAGTAAGATGGATTTTTTACAAACATCTATGACAGAACTAGGTGATTTTAAAAATCATATAGATGTTCTTGAATCTAAATGGGAATCAGCAAAAACTATTGAAACTAAATTAGATACTAAGATTGAAAGAATAGAAAAAGATATACAATTTTTTAATGAACATTCTACTTGTCCTACTTGTACTCAAGATATTAATGAGTCACTCAGAAATATAAAAGTAAATAGTCTAGCAACTAAAGGTAATGAGTTAGATAAAGCACGTGATCAACTTAAGTTAGAGATTGCAAAGGTAAGATCTAAGATGGTTGCATTTACAGAAGCAGCAGATAAGTATGCAGATATGCAAAGAGAGATACATCATCTATTAGATAAACAAGATAGATTAGTAAAGACTAATACTAGAATACTAGGAGAGATTAAAAAGTTACACGACAAACCTAATATTGCTACAGAGAAACAAACTCTTATGCAAAGACAAGCAGAGTTTGATGTTAAAGAAGATGCCTGTGCAGAAGTGTCAAGACTATCAAGTGATTACAAACTTGTAAGTAGTTTATTAAAAGATGGTGGTATTAAGTCTAAAATTATTGCAAAGTATATACCTGTTATCAATCAAAGTATCAATAAGTTCCTATCTAATATGGATACTTATATTAACTTTACTCTTGATGAAGAGTTTAATGAAGTTATCAAATCCCGTTATCGTGACAAATTCTCATACTCCTCTTTTTCAGAGGGAGAAAAACAGAAGATCGACTTGTCATTATTATTTACTTGGAGACACGTTGCAAAAATGAAAAACTCGATTGCAACAAATTTACTTATTCTAGATGAGGTTTTTGATAGTTCTTTGGACAACTATGCTACCGAAGAACTATTGAAAATACTAAAGGGTTTTGGTGATACAAACATCTTTATCATTTCACATAAAGGTGAAGTCCTACTTGACAAATTTGAAAAAACAATTAAATTTGATAAGGTAAACAATTTTTCTAAGTGTGGAGAAATAGAATGAACTGTTGGCACTGCGGACCAGATGTACAATTAATCTGGGGAGGAGACTTTAATGGAGAAGACTATTGTAATGATGAGATTGCTATAGTTAGTAATCTTTCTTGTCCTAAATGTGGATCATATGTTGAGGTCTATTTACCAAAAGATGAATTTAGACCATAATGTTTGACACTCCTTACTACAGAGGAAATGATGAGTTTAAAATGCACCATCAGTTCCAGAAACATCTACATAGTAGAAGGGATGAATTTTGTGTGCCAGATAATGCTTTCAATGGAACTGGATATTCTACAATAAGATCAGACAATCGTATTCATTTAGAGTATCCTGAGTTTGGTTCATATCTTAATGAAGCAATATCAAAGTATGATGATAAACTACAATGCACTCACGCTTGGGTTAACATAAATCCACCAGGATCATATCAAACCAGACACAATCACGCTTGTTGTGATATGGCAGGTACATACTATGTGACAGTTCCAGAAGCAGACTCAGGTAACATACAGTTTTATAATCCATCACCTACAGTAGAAGCAATGATGATACACCAACCCTATCATTGCTCCACCCATCTTCACATACCTACAGAGAAAGACATCCTGATCTGGCCAGGGTTCTTGGACCACGAGGTAACATATAATTATTCAAATGAAGAAAGATGGAGCGTCTCGTTTATGCTATCTTTAACTCACCTAGATAGATTAGAAAGATTTCCATCTATGTTAGTCTATGATTGAAAGATTTACCGATAACAGCGAGTGGTTGGACAAACTAATCAACGATCTGGAAAAGAAAGATGAGTACAAGAATCCCGAATTGGCAGCATCACTCGAAGAAGGAGACGAAGAGACATCTAAAACCTCAGAAACTAAGAGCAGCGAGAAAAAGATGTAGACAATTAATAAACCGTCTACTAAGTGTTTCCAAACAGTCAGGAAACGTTTAATATATGTGTAACGAAACAAATTCAAATGACTGTTAACACTGGAGTAAAAGGTACACTTGCAAAACTACTTGCAACAGAAGACCTTGTTGTTGAGCACAAGACCTGTGAAACTGCATCTTTCGATGTTGCTCGCAGAGTTCTTACATTACCTAACTGGGAAAAAGCAACTGAAGAAGTATATGATCTTCTAGTAGCACACGAAGTAGGACACGCATTATTCACACCTAATAGACACTGGGATGATTTACCTTGCCCTAAGTCAATCATCAACGTAACAGAAGATGCACGTATTGAGAAGTTGATGAAGAGAAAGTATGGTGGTCTTCCAAAAACATTTTATAGAGGATACAGAGAACTAGATGCTATGGATTTCTTTATGATTCCTGATGATCAAGATGAGATCAATCTAGTTGACAAGATCAATCTTCACTTCAAGTCAGGTGCATTTACTCCTATCGACTTTGCTCCAGAGCACGAGTATCTTGTAGACCTTGTAGGTGACGCAGAAACATTTGAAGATGCAATAGAAGCAGCAGTAGAAATATACAAAGTAATGCAAGAGATTGAAAAGGAAAAAGAACTAGAGAAACTTGCTGAAACAGAAGAAGGAGAAGAAGAAGGTAGCGGTCAAGGAAATCTAGGTGAAGGTGAGCAAACACCAGACCTAGAAATTATCGATCCAAATCAACCTTGGGATCAAGGACAGCAGATGCAACAAAAAGGAGTGCAAGAAGGTAAAGCACAAGGTGGTAATTCTGGTGGTGTAGACTACGATCCATTCCAATCACAAACTGACGAAGCGTTTACTCAAGGAACTAAAGACCTAACAGAGGAACCACATTTCGGTCGTGATACTGTATATGTTGAACTACCAAAGAAACTAAATCCTGATCACTTTACAGTTGGTTCTGACTATCTTCTAAAAGTAAACAGAGACCATTACAATTCTGAGAATGAATTAAAAGAAGAAGGCAAGCAAGCATCCTATGATCAAACTATCAATGAATACAAGACCTTCCACAAGAAATCACAGAAAGAAGTAAACTATCTTGTAAAAGAGTTTGAGTGTAAGAAAGCAGCATCATCATATGCTCGTGCTAGAACCTCTCGTACAGGTGTTCTTGATACATCTAAACTACACACATACAAGTTTACTGATGATATTTTCAAGAAAGTTACTGTCCTTCCAGAAGGTAAGAATCACGGTATGATTTTCTTATTAGATTGGTCAGGTTCTATGTCTAATAACATCAGAGAAACTGTAGAGCAAGTTATCCAACTATGTTGGTTCTGTAAGAAAGTCAACATCCCATTTGATGTTTACGCATTTACTAATGATGGATATGCTGCATCTTATAGAATGGATGTCAATGGTATTAAGCACGACCCCGATAGTTATGGATATAAAAGTCTACACGAACCTGTCGTAGGTGAGTTTGCCCTTGAAAATGGTTTTACATTACTCAATGTAGTATCTTCAAAGCAGAAAAAGAAAAACTTTGAAGATTCACTTAAGTACCTTTTCGTTAATGCTACTGCTAACAACTACAGAAGTTACTACAGTTTCAAAAATGGTTTCTCTGTAAGTTATCAAATGGCACCAGGATTCGGTCTATCAGGTACACCTTTGAATGAAGCACTCGTATTGATGAAACCTGTTATAAAAGAGTTTATCAAAAGAGTAGACAAACTTACACTATGTGTTCTTACTGATGGTGAAGGTCAACATTCTTCTTACTACAGTGGTGATCATACTTATCATAGTCGTCCATATCCAAATTCTATAGGTTACAACTGTTCCCTTAGAGATCGTAAACTAGGACGTACTTACGGTAAGTTTGATGGAGGTGATAAGACTACAGAAATTCTCCTTGAGAACTTACGTGAGACATATCCTGCTCTCAATATTCTTGGGTTCCGTTTACTTGGTTCACGTGATGGACATTACTTCTTCGGTAGAGCATTTGAGTATGATACAGAACCAATGGAGAAAGCAAAGAAAGCATACAGAAAAGATAAGTATGTTGCTCTCACAAACACTGGATACCATAAGTTATTCGTTATGCCATCTAACAATCAGAGCGATACAGAAGAACTATGGGATGACATCAAGGAAGGTTCTTCACGTGCAGAGATTACTAGGACATTCAAAAAGATGTTCAAGAACAAGAAGTCTAATAAGAAGATGCACAACTCATTCATAGAGACAGTTGCATAACCAATTATATTAGTGTCACACAACCCCCTTTCAAGGGGGTTTTTTATTGCTATTGTATATACATAGACACAAGACAACAAATGCCTTTCACAACTGCAATCCCTGTGACCACACCTGATATAGTCACATACTTAACAACAAACTTCGGCAATGAAGTATCTGTCAAAGAACTACTATCTGCTGCTGATGAGTTTCGTTGTTCACTAGCAACAATCAAGAAACGTCTTAAGACTTATAAGGTTGCCATTGGTAAGTGGAACCTATCTGTTAAAGAACTAGAGCAAACATTCAAAGCACCTGCTGCTACACCTGCTGTTCAGCAAGTACAATCTGTTCCTCGTTCAGAGCAAATACTTGTTCCAGACATTGACCCTAACTATGTTCCTTTTGGTAACTTCACTGCTGTCAAAAAGATTATCAGTTCAAACGTTTTCTATCCTACATTCATCTCTGGTTTATCTGGTAATGGTAAGACATTCGGTGTAGAACAAGCGTGTGCTCAACTTAAGAAAGACTTTGTAAGAGTCAACATCACAGTTGAGACAGATGAAGATGATCTTATTGGTGGTTTCCGTTTAGTCAATGGAGATACTGTATGGCACAATGGTCCAGTTATCGAAGCACTTGAGAGAGGTGCTGTCCTTCTCCTTGATGAGATTGACCTAGCATCAAACAAAATTCTTTGCTTACAATCTGTACTAGAAGGTAAAGGTGTATTCCTTAAGAAACTAGGTAGGTATGTAAAACCTGCTAATGGATTCAATGTATTTGCAACTGCTAATACTAAAGGTAAAGGTTCTGACGATGGTAGATTCATCGGCACCAATGTTCTTAACGAAGCATTCCTTGAGAGATTTGCTATCACACTAGAGCAAGAGTATCCAACAGTTACTGTTGAGAATAAGATTCTTACTAAGATCGCTACTGATCTAAAGATCAATGACAAAGACTTTGTATCTCGTCTATGTGATTGGGCACAGGTCATCCGTAAGACATTCAACGATGGCGGTATTGATGAAGTGATCTCTACTCGTAGACTTGTACACATTATGCGTGCATACTCAATCTTCAATAAGAAAGAAGATGCAATCAAGTACAGCATCAATAGATTCGATGATGAGACTAAGCAAGCATTCTTAGAACTCTATGATAAGATAGATGTTGACTTCCAAAAGGAAGACTGATATACTAAGGGGGTATAAACCCCCTTTTATAATGTTCAAGTATGAAGAGGACAAACTCCTCAAAGAAATTTACAAGTACATTGAAAAGACCTATGAAGGTCACTACTCAAATGGACAAGTACAAACTCTTGACATTATAGAATCGGTTGGTGATGCTGAAGCATTCTGTAGAAGTAATATTCTAAAGTATGCTTCTCGTTACGACCGCAAGGGAACAGCAAGGAAGGACATTGTTAAAATCGTTCACTATGCTATACTCTTATTACACTTCTCTGATAAGTCCGACAACAATGACCCAAGTTAAATTAACTAAATCCACATTCAACACACTTAAAAATTTTGCGACGATCAACAAATCTATTGTTATCAATCCTGGTTCTAAAATCCGTACGATCAGTGTTAACAAAAACATATTTGCTTCTGCTGAAGTCGAAGAAGTCTTTCCTACACAAGTCCCCATTTATGACCTCGGTGTATTTCTCTCTGGTCTCTCGATGTTTGAGAACCCTATCTTTGATTTCAGTTCAGACAGTAAGGTTATCATCAAAGATGAATCGGGTGCGGAATCAAACTTCTTCTACAGCGACCCAGAACTCGTAGTACAACCTCCTAAAGATGGAGTTAAACTACCTGACACTAAGACAGTTAAGTTTACTCTTAAACCTAATGTGTTAGATAATCTTCTACGTGCAGCATCAGTTTATGCAGTTCAAGATTTATGTTTATATTCCAAGAATGGTTCTCTTGTATTAACTGTATGTGATAAAAAGAATGAGACATCTAACAGTTATGAAGTGCCAGTAGGAACAACAACTGAAGATGATCTTTGCTATTGTTTTAAAGTAGAGAATCTTAGGTTGCAACCCGAAGAATATAATGTTACAATCTATGATAATAGATGTGCTCTATTTGATGCAGTGAATCGTGATCTGCAATACTTTATCGCTCTTGAACCACAATGAAACTTAAGAAACACGACACTCCAAAACCAACAGAGAATCCAGAACAACTGTTGGCAAGATTTGAGAAACGTATCCAACAACTCAATGCTAGAAAAGATGAGTTGCAAGGGTGGTATGATGAGTATGTAAAACTCGAACAAGATCTTACTAGACTTCAAGGATCAGTTGATGCAGTTACTTACATAGCAACTGGTAAACTTCCTGGAGACGGAAACCACGGTGGTATGAGAGACCACAAACCTGTAAAGCACGGTAAACTAGACGCACTCGACTAGATGAAAGAATTTGATTATGGACTCGATTACAAGAGACTTGATTTTACAGACGAGGAAACTCGTAACCTTTATCGTATTGGAAGAGGAGAACAGGGAGTCCTTTTGGTTCGCCCTTATACTAATGATATATGTGCTCATTGGAGATTCAAAACTCCAGACGAAGCAGTAACATCATCCAATAAAATTTACTCGATGTATCTCGGTTACAGAGATGAAGAGGATTTTATTGGTATGGATATGTGTCGAAAATTCTTGGAGATGGGTTTTACCAGATCAAGACGTTATGCTAATCATAACACAGGCAAGAAATATGATGATGAAGGCAATGTAAGACCCCAAGAACCAGATCATATGACAAGTAGGTATGCTAAGTCGGCACAAATATTTAAAAAGATTAGAGATATTGTTGCGAAATGCGACACCTATGTTAGGATGAGAAAAGAATGGAGATCTAACGAATGAATATTTTTGTCACAAATGCTGACCCTGTAAAGTCAGCACAGGTATTACCTGACAAACACATTGTCAAAATGCCACTAGAAACTTGTCAAATGCTTTCTATTGTTGCATCAGAAAAGTGGGGTCACGGTTTTGGTGTTTTACCTAAGTTAGATGGTGCTCCATACAAAACAGACAAAGGTGCATTTCGTAATCACCCTTGTACAGTATGGGCACAGACATACTTCCGTTGGTTGATAGAACACGGACTTGCCTTATGTGCAGAGTACACTCATCGTTATGGTAAGACACACAGTTGTCAATATACTATCGAGTGTGCTGATATTATTTTTCCTGATAGTCCTGCACCTACAAATTTTGTAAGGGCAATGTATGACGAGTTCAAGTACGATAATACTATCGACACTTTTACAGCATACAAAAGATATATTGCATCTAAACCTTGGGTGTGCGATAATTATCTTCGTAGACCAGAACGCAAACCTTCTTGGATTTCATAATGAGTAACTTTTTGTGGGTTGAAAAATACAGACCCAAAACTATTGATGAGTGTATTCTTCCAGAGAATATAAAAGATGTTTTAAATAAGTTTGTAGAAAAAGGAGAACTACCTAATCTATTATTATCAGGTCCTCCTGGGATTGGAAAGACCACTGTTGCAAAAGCAATGTGTGAACAGATTGGTGCAGACTATTATGTAATCAATGGATCTGATGAAGGTAGATTCTTAGACACTGTTAGAAACAATGCAAAGAATTTTGCATCTACTATGTCTCTAGCATCATCTGCAAGTCATAAGGTAATTATTATTGATGAAGCAGACAATACTACTCACGATGTTCAACTTTTACTTAGAGCATCTATAGAAGAGTTTAGTAGTAACTGTAGATTTATTTTTACTTGTAACTATAAGAATAAAATTATTGAACCATTACATTCAAGATGTAGTGTAATTGATTTTTCAGTTACAGGAAAAGAGAAAGCAACTATTGCAGCAGAATTTTTTACTAGCATAAAAACTATACTAGATAAAGAGCACGTAGGTTATGAACCTAAAGTTGTTGCTGCTCTAGTACAGAAATATTTTCCTGACTTTAGAAGAACCTTAAATGAATTGCAAAGGTATTCTTCTATTGGAAAAATTGATACAGGTGTTCTTGCTGTTCAACAAGCAACCAATCTAAATGATTTAGTAACTCATCTAAAAACAAAAGAGTTTACAAAAATGCGTAAGTGGGTTGTATCTAACTTAGACAATGATCCCAATTCTATTATGAGAACTATCTATGATTCTCTATATGATCATTTACAACCACAAAGTATTCCACAGGCAGTTCTAATCATTGCTGACTATCAATACAAAACTGCATTTGTTGCAGATCAAGAAATTAACCTAGTTGCTTTCCTAACCGAGATGATGATGCAATGTCAATACAAGTAGGATACGTTCCTAATCATATAGCAGACTTTATCTATGAGGTCTTGTGTAGAGATAATACCTTTCCGTGGTTCTACCAAGAAAAGACCTCATTTTATAATGGCACTGCTGAAGTATTACAACTAGATGGATACGAAGAGCATCCATATTTTGCACATACTATTGTCACTGACAATCAGATAAAGTCAAACGCATATGATATAGTATTCGATAAACTATGGAAGTATATGGTAAAGAATGTTGATGGAGATTTTGGTGAGTTAATTCGTGTACGTGCAGCAAAGACTATGAAAAATAAAGTACCACCTACACAACCACACGTTGACGCACCGTTTGGACATTGGGTTATGATTTACTATGCTGACAATAGTGATGGTCCAACTACAATATATAAAGAAAGGTATGGTGAAAATCCAGAGAACGTCAGACCTAAACAATACATAGATCCTGAGAAAGGAAAGTATGTAATCTTTGATGGTCGTATGTATCACTCTGGTAATGCACCTAGAAAACATTCTTCAAGAACTATCTTGAATATCAATTATTATGGACACACACGAATTCTTTCCAGTTAAGTTTTATTCATTTGATAATAAAGATTTAGTAGAACCTACTTTACAGACCCTTATGGAATGTGAACGTGGGTTATTTAATATTCCTAATACTGTAGAGACTACTAAAGGGGATTTATTTGAGAGAGAAGAATTTAAGGATATACATAAATGGTTTGAACAATGTTTGAATGATATAAAAACTGAAGAACAATTACAGTTTGAAGGTAACTTCAAGGTCTGTATGTCTTGGGGAAATGTAAGTGGACCTGATAGCGGTGGTTGTCATCAAGCACACAGACATCCGTTTTCATACCTGTCTGGTATCTATTACCTCACAGAGGGGTCTCCTACGGTCTTCCAGGACCCTCTGACACCACGTACGATGAATCAGTTAGAAATTATTAGTGGAACATATGAGAATGCTGTAGCGATAGAACCAACTGTAGGTCAACTATTGATCTGGCCAAGTTGGATGATTCATTGGTCTGTACCACATCACGGTCCAGAACCACGTGCTGTTATTGCTTGGAATGCTCTACCTGATGGTGGTATTAACTTTGGTCCTTATGGGCAGAATATGGTAAACCTAAAAGTAAACTAATGATCTTAACTCCTTTCGGTCCTAAAATTTATCACGATAAAATAGATGAAGAGGTGAGACTAGATTTATTGAGATATGCTTTTGAAGCAGAACCATCTCAAGATGCGTCTGGTATATTAGCAGGACAACTAGAAGAACAGTATTACATCTATCCAAGTAAACGTGACTTAAATGAATTACGTAAGCATATTGGTACATATACTAATCAAAACTATATTGATATAGAACCTATCTGGGTAAATTTTCAACGTGCAGATGATTGGCAACCTATACATAATCACGCAGGTGAATTTAGTTTTGTAGTTTATGTAGATATTCCACCTGGAATGTATGATGAACCAGAGATAGCAGGTTCGATCGTGTTTAACTATGGAGAACAGTTACCACACTCAAGATGTCAGTTTGGTCCTATCAAACCACAGGTAGGTGATATTTTTATTTTTCCTGCTTGGTTAAAACATTGTGTGTATCCCTACAAATCTACTGGACAAAGAGTATCAGTTAGTGGTAATATAATAACAAGATTAAATTCGTAATGAAATCATTGAAGACTCCTCTGAGGTATCCTGGTGGAAAGTCTAGAGTAGCACCAATGCTCGTGGATAAAATGCCACGTATGACAGAGTACAGAGAACCTTTTCTTGGTGGTGGTTCTACTGCTATAGAATTTACAAAAAGATATAGAGATATACCTGTATGGGTAAATGACTTATATGTTCCTCTATATAATTTTTGGACAATATTACAGGAAGATCCTGATACTTTATCTGATGCCCTAATGGGATTGAAGATGAATCACGATACTCCTGATAAAGCAAGAGAACTATATCACGCAGCAAAGACTAGAGTTAATGACTCTGATATGTTTTTGTCTGCTGTTTACTTTTGGGTAATGAATAAATGTTCCTACTCAGGTCTAACAGAGAACTCATCATTTTCACCACAGGCATCAGTACAGAATTTTACTAAGAAAGGTATTAAGAACTTACCTTACTATGGAGAACTGATTCAAGATTGGAAGATAACTAACTTAGATTATAAAAAATGTTTTGGTGATGATGCTTTTCTTTTCTTAGATCCTCCATACGATATTAAAGATTTTTTATATGGTGGTAAAGGTGGAACAATGCACAAAGGTTTTGATCACAGACAGTTTGCATATCATTGTACAGAAACAACAAATGACTGGATGATTACTTATAACATCAACGAAAACATTGAAGAATTATTCAAGAAATATACAATAGAAAAATATTCTATTACGTATGGAATGCAACACAGAGAAGATAATACTAGAAAGAAAGAATTATTAATTACTAACTATAGTATAAAGTCACCATTAGAGGAGTTGTTCGTTGATTGAAGTTATTGATGATTTCTTTCCTAGAAGATTAGTACAGGAAGGATTTTACTATTTGGATTCTTATAATGATTGGGATCACCTAGCAGACTCTCCAGAAAATGCACACGCATATACTCTAGGCAAAGCATTTGAATATCCAAACTTTGAACCTGTAGCAGATAAATTTTTTAAGTTATTAGATATTGAAGCAAGAAAATGTTTGTATAATTGTTTCAGACATTCTGATTGCCCTAAAGCACACGTTGATTCAAATGTAGATCAAGGTGTAACATATCTAATTTATCTTAATCTTGACTGGAATATTAATATGGGTGGAGAGACCGTCTTTATAAAAGAAGATACTGCTGATATAATTAAATCAGTAGCACCTCATCCAGGTAGAATGATAAAGTTTCAATCTATCATTCCACATATGGCAAGACCTCCTGTGAGAGACGCATTTCCACGTAGATATAGTCTTGTCTTTCAAACACATCCTTGCGATGACATTCACCTAGGAGATTTATTATGAGCAAACGTGACGACTATCCTTTAAAGGATTATTTGAATAGTGTTAATCACACTAAAGAAAACTTATTAGAACGTGAAGGTGACTGGGCAAAGAACTATCCTCCATTCATTGTAAACAAATGTCTTAGTGGTTTTACAGATACAGTTCTGTACGCTAATGAAATGAATGCACACTTTCACTTAGATAAAGATCTACAATATTCCTTTTATCTAAATAGCCTTAGGAAGAAACGACGTTTCTCTCCTTGGGAAAGAAAAGAGAAGATAAAGGACTTTGAAATAGTAAAGAGTTACTTTAAATACTCTGATGAAAAAACCAAGGATGCGTTGAGGATTCTGACAAAGGATCAAATTGATTTGATTAAACTTAAAATGAATACAGGAGGCAAAAGATGACTGACGAGAATGTAGAAATCTCGTGGGATCCTGAGCAAATGGTAGAGGTGACTTTACGTCAACCTGATGATTTCCTCAAGGTAAGAGAGACACTAACAAGAATTGGAGTTGCTTCTCGTAAAGAGAAAAAACTATTTCAGTCTTGCCATATATTACATAAGAAAGGTAAGTATTATATTGTTCACTTCAAAGAACTATTTGCTTTAGATGGTAAGCATTCTAATCTAACAACTAATGATGTACAACGTAGGAATCGTATTACAAAACTGTTGTCTGATTGGGGTTTAGTTGTAATGGTAGATGAGAATAGAGTCGAAGATATTGCACCTTTAAATCAAATCAAGGTTATTTCTTTTAGAGATAAGAAGGAGTGGGTCTTAGAATCTAAATATAACATCGGTAAAAAGAAAGTAACGGAGGAATCTTAATTGTACGAGACAGATGAACTAGGAGAGGTAGTAAGGGATTTTGCTAAAAGGATTGAGTATGTGTGTGCAATGGAAATGTCAGGTAAGATAACACAAGAAGTCGCATACGAAAGAATAAGAACTGAATGGAAACATCTAAAGAAAACTAGAAAATTTTTGGTGTCTAAATAGGGTTAGTTACCCTAAATTGTAATGGCAGAAGTAAAAGAGAAACCTAAAGGTCCTATAGGTAAACTTAAAGAAGTTGCAGAAGATAAAGAAGAGCAACTGATGTACTTAGCGACATTGATAAGAGTGATCGTTCTCGTGTGGTCCGCAGGAATTTTAACTTTGAACTACGTTAAAATACCAGGTTATGATGCAGGAGAAAAGATCGATCCAACTTTCATAGCTTCGGTTTTCACAGGAACTTTGGCAACTTTTGGTGTCCAGACTGGGGGTAAGAAAAAGAAATCAGGTGATGGTAGTGGAGATGCAAACATATCTAAAAAAGATATGGAGTTTCTTATTGCCAAGGCATCAGAGACTGCTCCTGCACAGACTATAAGAATAGAGTCAGCACCTATAAAAATTACTCCTGATTCAAAATGAAATGGTTTAGTCTAGGTTTAGGTACGTTATTAGGTGTATCCCATATAGGGATGATTGGTATGATAGCATCTAGAAAAACATATCCTGTCATACATCCACCTGTTATAACTCCTTATACATCATACGTTGTATCCGCAGATAAAGATGGATACAAGATGAGTTACGTTGGAAATGATCCAAAGACAATGTATAAGACAACTAAACTTGATGAGAAAGGTGGTTTCCTAGGATTAGCAAATGAAAAAACAGAGATAGTAGAAGAATATACAATGGATGGAGATGTACATATACAAAAATCTCAAGCAAGTCAAGGTGCTTCTACTGTCACAGACAAGAACGTAGCGTGTATAGAAGCGGTTGGTGCTGCAAAAGGAACTGGAAGACTGGTTGGTACAAGCATTGGTGCTAGTGCTGCTCCTACTCTCAGTAGTATTCCCTTTGTGGGTTGGGTTGCAGCAGGTTGGGTAGCGATGTTTGGTGGCGATCAAGGTGCAGAGATTGGTGGTAATATGGCAGAAGACCTAAATAAAAATTGTTAGGATTAAATTATGTTTTCAGTATTAAACGTAGTAGAAGCGTGGAATGAAATCTCTTGGGCAGATGCAGTTCCTTTTACACTTGTTCTTATAGGTCTTTACTGGGTAAAGGTAAAGATAGATACATCACTTGGATCTATTAATAAGAAGCAAGCAAAACAATTAAAGAGAATCATTCGAGAAGCAATCGATGAATCTGAATTAGTAGATAAAATCAAATGATATTCTGGATTGGTTTTTTTGTTATGTTCTTCAACGAAGGATTCGTGATGATGCGTCACGTGTCACCGTGGTTTGCAAAACAAAGAGAAAGAGTCATTAACAAATTAGGAAGCAATGTGTGGTATCGTCTTCACGGTACGTTAGATTACACTTGGATTGGACTTGTAACACTTGGTCTAATAGTAAACTCTAACAGACTACTACACATATCATTACTAGCAATTTTTTGGATTGGTTCTTTCGTAGTATTTTATTTACCGAGATGGAAAAGAAAAAGACGTTACTTAAATTTGAAAAACAATTTGGGAAAGGAGTAGATCCTTGGTATGCCAAGATGGAAAGATGGGCAAAGAAACAAAGGTTTCCTATCAATCATCTTTTACTAGGTCTTGTAGCATATCTTAAAGAAGAATGGATAGAGCAGAAGATAGAGAACACAATGGAAGACGTGGATAGACAGGCAGAAAAAATTAAAGAAGATTGGGATGCTCAAGAACGTGAACAGTTTGGAGTGATAAATAGTTCACCTTCAGAAGTGAAGGGTTTAAACAATTTTGAAATTAATTACAATGCAAAAGATCATTAATGGAATCGCTATTGCAAGTGGTGTTATCTCTCTCACCGTTGTTGGTACTGTTGGGTATGTATTCATACGCAAGGATGCGATTATCGAAGACATCAAAGGTAAAGTGATGGAATCAGTTATGCCTTCTGTAGGTGGTGCAATCCAAAATTCATTACCTGATATAACTGGACCTGTATTACCTACTGGACCTAACTTAGGACTGTAATGGAAGAAGTTCCAAATATTATTATTTCGGATCTCTACATACCAAACACCAATAATGTAAATGTACCACCGTGGGTTGGAAAACCCGCGTGGTCTTTTGGTCCTAGCGTTCCTGTAACAGTTGACATTGGAACTCCTATTGTCAATATTCCAGGTTGCGTTAAAGCACACGAACTCAATAATCAAAAAAATAAAAATCTTACTGAGGATGATCCTGATAAAACCCTCACATATTGTGATGCAGGAGTACCTGCTTTTGAGACTATAGATTACAGAGAAGATGAATTAATCTTTCAACAGGAGACCGTGGTTCCAGATATAGCACCACCTCCAGAAATAGATACACCAGAAGTAACACCACCAAACATACCTCCTACAGAAAAAGAAATAGAATGTCCTGCACCTAATCAACCTAGAGTTGGTGATCTAACTCAGAATGGAGAAGAGAGAGTTATAGGTCACGAGATAAAAGAAGGTCAATGTGTAGTATTATACGAGGACACTACAACAATCGAACAATTTTTACCATCTACAAATCAAGTATCTGTAACAGCATCGATAGCAGTTGTTGCTACAGCATCTGCTGCTGCAACACCATTATTATTGAGAATTATAAAACCTGCAATAAAAAAACTCACTACGACTATACAAAAGAAGTTCGGTAAAGAACCACCTAAGTTAAGTCGTAATGAGATACAGACTAATAAGTATCGTGAGAAGAAAGGATTACCTGCCTTCAAACGTCCTAAGAAGAAAAAGAAAAAATGATAAAGATATATTATTATCCATTTGAAGGTAATGCAGGTCCTGATGCACTTGATTCACCATTAAATGTTGATGGAGTTGGTATAGAACCAGAACGATTTTATAGTAATCAGAGTCCTTCTTTACCCTATCATAAATGTCCTGCTTGGGCACATAAGGCAAAGAGAGAGTTTACAGCATTCTCACCACGAGATGTTACTTTGAATATAGATTTCGATAACGAGACTATTGACTCACCCAATACTAACATACGTGAGTATCTCGAACCTATTCAGAATTGGCAGAAGACTGGTACATTCCAATTACACCTGATGAAGTTTTATATCTGGACAGACACACCAAATGTTTGGGTTGAACAAAAAGATTGTGGTCTTACTTCTTATCAAAACAATCTCACATTGGTTGGTGGATGGTGGAATCTATCTGATTGGAGTAGACTAGCAACGTTTGCATTTGACGTTGTTGATAAGAGTAAACCAGTAGTAATTAAACGTGGTGATCCACTGTTTAGGTTTGCATTTTATAAGGAGGATGATCTTACCAAGACATTTGATATGGTCAAGTCAACTCCTACACTTGAACAGATTAGGATGTTTGAAAAGAGAGTTAATCTTAAGAACCTCATACCACATCTGTCAGCACAGTTAATGTTTGGTGATCGTCCTAAATGTCCTTTTAAGGATTTGTTCCAATAGATACATCTTTTAATAATGAAGCATCTGTACTAGGTATTGTATGAGAGTGGTTTGGAAGAACTCCAGGTGGGTTCACTAGAACCACATCGGCACATACAGCATAGTATGGTGAGTTTTTATGGAACATTATTCCTGCCTTCATCAGTTCACCACAATTTTTCAATCTCGCGATCTCAAAGTCTAATCTTTTATTAGCAGTAAGTTGTTCTGAATATGCTATTTGACTTGCTGCTGCTTCTTTACATAATTTTTGTAGTGTCTTGTCTAATGGTTTAGACCACGTTGCACTAAAACCTATGGACAGTGAATGATTATCTTTCTGACCTGTTCTTACTGGAATTTCATATAACACTTGCCCTGGATTATCTGGTGCACCATCTCCTGTGGGATTTCCATTTGCATCTGTAGTACCAGTCAAGTCACGCATATCGTACACTTGATCAAACCACAGATCTTCGTAGGGACGTTGTATAGATGTACTCCCTGTAACATATGGTGTGAAGTTTAACGTTGGACCTTGACATTGTATGCCATTTCCATAAGTATTAGTTATATACGGACCCTGTAAAACCTGTATAGCTTGATTTGTGACACTTCCAGAACTGTTTGCTATTGGCGATGCTGTTGCTGACACACCACCAACTGTCTCTGCACGCATAGGTAGAGCGTTAGCAGTGAGAACTGTTGCTATTATTGTTGAAATATACTTTGCGTATCTGTGACCGAAGTTATGGTTGTTTCTCTTTGTATTACTGTATGATTTATTAGACCTGGGGCACGATACGTCTCCGTGAACTGGAACGCTGCTCCTGGAGTTGTTATCGTGTAATTTGGTTTGTTTGCGTGGTCTAAGTCTTGCCATTGCGAAGTCACTCCATTAATAGTATTAGATGAACCATTCCCTATAGCGGGTGATATGGTTGTTCCATCTTGTGATACATTTGTACCACTGACCGAATATTGCCAACCCGTCGCGTAATCCATAGAATTTATGGTCTCCGTCACGGTGGAAGTCGTTTCCGTGTGGCTAGTCATCGATCCCTGAGAAAAATTTGGCACCACAGGCACTGCTATGACTGGGTTTACGCCCATAGTCAACGTTGCAATGCCACATATGTACCATACACGTTTCATTATTATATAGTTACTTATTGGATGGTTAATTCAGTAGTAAATTGTCCTAGGGCACTTGTACCTGCTCCACCTGCTGTTACTGTAACTGTACCAGAAGAATCAATGGTACCTGCTAAAGTATCTTTTGTTCCTGCTGCTGTGGATGTCTGATCACCGAACGCTGATACAGCACCTGTGGTCAACGTTGTTGATATGGCATCACCTTGATTCCAAGATTGAGTAAAACTGAAACTTTCACCTGCTGTTGCCTGAACTGCACCGATAGAAGGTATTGCTCCGACCCCTGTGGAAGCAGTGATTGTCATAGCACCTATGGTGTTGTATGATGAACCACTTGAATCTGTACCAGTTGTTGTAACGTTGTTACCTGATACACTGTAAACGTTTGGAGTACGACTTACTTGAGTCGCTGCTGCATTCACATTTAACTGGATACTAGATTGAATCTTATGTGTTAAATCTGCCCTCGCTGATAGAGGTGCACCCAATATTCCCATAACAATAACGAAAGCGAGTTTCTTCATTGTCTTTAAATTTAGAGACTATACTGGCTCTATTTAGACAAATAAATGCTTTCGCGACACCCGTATATTTACTTATGGTTATCCCCCTAGTCATAGCAATACATATAGTGTTAAATAGTATTGTCGCCTTACAGGGACACTATTCACACTCGCTTAAAAAGGAGAACTATTATGGGTACGCTATCTAGGTACACAGCAAATGACCTTGACTTTCTAATGGATGCTATAGAGAAAACAAGCATCGGATTAGGACCAACTCTCAAGAGATTGGATGTCACAAACGGATCTAACAGATCCTATCCACCATATAACATCATCAAAAACTCAGAAGAAAACTGGGAGATTGAGATGGCACTTGCAGGATGGGATAAAGATGACATAGAAGTATCTACAGAACAAAACGTTCTAACTATTGCATCTAAAAAAACTAAAGAAGATGAAGAACCACGCACACACGTGCACCGTGGACTCGCATCTAGGGAATTTACTCAGACTTTTAACCTTGCTGATGATGTAGAGATTGGAGAAGTTCAATACAAGAACGGTCTGCTATCAATAAATTTGAACAAGATTGTACCAGAACATCAGAAGAGAAAAGTTTTTGATATATCCTAAATTAAAAACACTTGACAATCTTAATGTATTAAGATATACTATATAATTATACAAAGGGATCGAAAGATCGTGCCCCTGCGTAGATTCAAAAGACACCTTAGTCGAGGTAGTCTAACATCCGCAGGGTTTTTTCTTGCGAGATACTATAAAACAAAAATGATCAAAAAAACAATCGCAGCACTTGCTGCAACCCCTCTTCTATTCTCTGGTGCTGCGTTTGCAGGTCCTTACGTTAATGTAGAAGCAAGTGGTTCATATCCAGATGGAGCATATTCATCAGGAACTTGGGAATTCCAACTTGGATACGAAGGTACAACACCTAATGGTATTGACTGGTATGTATCAGGTGGTCCTACAGTTACTCATACAGAGACTGCTGACGAGTTCGGTGACACTGAACTAATCGGTTACATCGGTGGTGGTAAGACACTTACTGATAGTGTAGGAGTTTATGGTGAGTTATCCGCAGCAACTAATGTTGATGACGTAGACTGGGCAGGGAAAGCAGGACTTAAGTACACTTTCTAAACCTTTATACATAATACACAACTGAAGAGACCCACCCATCGGGTCTCTTTTTTATTCAACTAAATTTATGAACTACTATGTGAACTGCACACCTCGGCATATTAAAGAGAAGGAGAATGTCAATATGGACATCCCTACTCAAGATGTCGAGGATTTTCTTTATTATGTTCGTCTCTTAGCAGACGAAAGAAATATTTCATCACGTCGTGCCTTTGGCGAAATGGTCAAAGGTGTTTACCAATCACTTATGGAGAAAGAGTATGACCGTCAAGATCGTAAGAGTCGCCAACGGGGAAGATATAATCGCTGATGTTCAAGAAGCGTACCCAAATAAAGAAGTGTATGCTCCTATTGGATACTTTCTAACTAACCCATATCAGGTTATAATAGAAGCAACAGCGGAAATGCTTTTTGAAGAAGGCACTACTGATGAACCGCAGAAGATCAATGATCTAAATCTACAACTGTTTCCTTGGATACCTATGTCAGCAGACAAACGTTGTCTAGTACAGTTAAGTCAGGTTCAAACAATTTACAATCCACACCCAGAGGTAGAATCTAAATGGGTAAAACTATCAGAGGTAGACAATGGCACCAATCAAACTGGTGATACTCAGAAATCTTAATTACTTGATTGGAGAGGTCACAGAATTAGATGAAGAACCATCTTATCTTATAACAGGATGTATGAAAATAGATGGTGATAAGTTCACACCATTTCCATTACATACAGATCAGAGAGATTGTTTCTTGACATCTGATAATATTATGACTATAGTAGATCCATCAAAAGATACAATCACTAATTACAAAAAAGCATTGTGAGCAAAATATACTCTAACGTAACTCTACTGGGCGACTCTATCCTCTGTAGAGGATATGAAAATGGTGAACCAGTATCGTTCAAAGAGATTATTAAACCAGTATTATTTGTTCCCTCTGCTAAAGGTAAATGGAGAACTTTAAAAGGTGAACCAATGACACCTGTTGTACAGGATGGTGCTAGACGTGCTAGAGAATTTATTGATAAGTACAAAGATGTTCAAAACTTTGAGGTTCACGGTTATGAACGTTTTGTTTATCAATGGATCTCTGACAAATATCCAGGTCAATTAAGATTCAATATGGATCATATGAAGATCTATACTATTGATATTGAGGTTGCCTGTGAAAATGGATTCCCTGATGTACAAGCATCACAGGAAGAGATGCTTTGTATAACAATCAAAGATCTTGCAACTGGTAAGTTTATTACTTGGGGAACTCGTGAAGCAAATGTAGAGTCAGAGTATCGTGTGTTCTGGACAGAACAAGAAATGCTTGCTGACTTTCATAAGTGGTGGTGTGAAAATACACCTGATATTATTACTGGTTGGAATTGCAACTTGTATGATATACCTTACATCTGTCGTCGTTTAGAACGTGTCCTAGGAGATAAATGGCAGAAGTCATTGTCACCTTGGAATAAAGTTAATATGAGAGAAGTCTACATCCAAGGACGTAGAAATCTTGCTTACGATATACTAGGTGTTAGTATCTTAGACTATCTTGATCTCTATAGAAAGTTTACATATACTAATCAAGAGTCTTATCGTCTAGAACATATTGCTACAGTAGAACTTGGTGAAGGTAAACTAGATCATAGTGAGTATGAAAACTTTAAAGATTTTTATACAGAGCATTGGCAAAAGTTTGTAGAGTACAACATCAAAGACGTTGATCTAGTTGACAGACTAGAGAAGAAGATGAAACTTCTTGAACTAGCAGTAACTATGGCATATGATGCTAAAGTAAACTTTGAAGATGTGTACTCTCAAGTTCGCACTTGGGATACTCTTATATACAATTATCTTAAGGAGAAGAATATCTGTGTTCCACCTCGTCAAGAAAGTGAAAAGAATGACAAATACGCAGGTGCGTATGTTAAGGAACCTATACCTGGGTTATATGATTGGGTGGTTAGTTTCGACCTTAACTCTCTGTACCCTCATCTCATTATGGAATATAACATTTCACCAGAGACTTTGGTTCCCACTAGATACCCAAGTATCTCAGTGGACAAAATCTTAGATGGTGAAATTAGTATTGATAGTGAGTATTGTGTTGCTGCTAATGGTGCACAATATAGAAAAGACATCCAAGGGTTCTTACCTCAGATGATGCAAAAGATCTACGATGAACGTAAGATCTACAAAAAGAAAATGCTTATTGCTAAGTCTGAATATGAAAAGACAGGTAATAAAGCATTACAAGCAGACATATCTGCTTTCAATAATATTCAGATGGCACGTAAGATTCAACTTAACAGTGCTTATGGTGCTATCGGAAATCAATACTTCCGATACTTTAATATTGCTAATGCCGAAGCAATTACATTGTCTGGACAGTTATCTATCCGTTGGATAGAAAACAAAATGAACTCTTACATAAACAAAATTTTAAAAACAAAGGAGGTTGATTATGTTATTGCTTCTGATACCGATTCCATTTATCTTAATCTGGGTTCTCTGGTTGAAACTGTATTCAAGGGCAGAGAGAAAAGCGATAAAAGCGTTCTCAGGTTCCTTGAAAAGGTGTGTGATGTGGAATTTGAAAAGTATATTCAGAATTCTTATGAAGCGTTGGCAACCACTGTAAACGCATATGATCAAAAGATGTTTATGAAGCGAGAGAACATCGCTAACAAAGGCATCTGGACTGCTAAGAAAAGATACATCCTCAATGTATGGAATAGTGAGGGTGTTCAATACTCTGAACCTAAACTAAAGATGATGGGTATTGAAGCAGTTAAATCATCTACACCTGCTGCTTGTAGGACAGCAATTAAAGATGCACTGAAAGTTATTATGAATGGTACAGAATCTGATGTACAAGAATTTGTAGGAGATTTCAGAAAGAAATTTGAAAGTATGCCACCAGAAGATATTGCATTCCCTCGTGGATGTAATGGGGTTGGCAAATTCTCAAATCCTGCTACAATTTATAGTAAGGGAACTCCCATACACGTGCGTGGTGCGTTACTATATAATTTCCACGCTAAGAAAACAAAGATAACTCACAAGTATCCTCTCATACAAGAGGGAGAGAAAGTAAAGTTTCTTTATCTTAGACGACCCAATAAAATAAACGAGAATGTAATCTCATTTTTCCAAACATTACCTAAAGAGTTTGGACTTGACAAATACATAGATTTTGATCTACAATTCCAGAAGAGTTTTCTTGATCCTTTACAGGTTATTATGGACACTATCAACTGGAAGGCAGAAAAAATCGCTACTTTAGAAGACCTTTTTGTATGACATCAGCATTTTTTAAAGACATTATCAGCGACATCGGAAACGAGTATGCAGGTGTAGTGTCAGATGGAGTATCAGCAGGAGACGTTGCGTCTTTTGTAGATACAGGTAGTTACATCTTTAATGCCCTAGTAAGTGGTAGTATTAAGGGTGGAATTCCTTCCAATAAAATCACCGCTATTGCAGGTGAGAGTAGTACAGGTAAAACTTTCTTTACCCTTAGTATGGTAAAAAGTTTTCTTGAAAGTAATCCAGACGCAGGTTGCATTTATTTTGAATCTGAGTCTGCATTATCTAAGGATATGATCGAGACTAGGAATATCCCTTCAGATCGTATGGTTTTAGTTCCTGTTACTACAGTTCAAGAATTTAGAACACAATCACTAAGGATTGTTGACAAGTATCTTGAGCAACCAGAGGCAGAACGCAAACCATTAATGTTCGTTCTTGATTCTCTTGGTATGTTATCTACATCGAAAGAAGTAGAAGACTCATCAGCAGGTAAAGACACACGAGATATGACTCGTGCACAGGTTGTCAAAGCAATCTTCCGTGTTCTTACTTTGAAGTTGGGTAAAGCGAACATACCTATGATTGTCACAAACCATACATATGATGTAGTGGGTGCATATGTACCTACAAAAGAAATGGGCGGTGGTTCTGGTCTTAAGTATGCAGCATCGACTATCATCTATCTTGCTAAGTCTAAAGAAAAAGATGGTAAAGAGGTGATCGGAAACATCATTAGATGTGAGACAAAAAAATCTAGGTTTACAAAAGAGAATGCTAAAATTACTACTCGTCTTTTCTATGACGAACGTGGACTCGACAGGTATTATGGATTACTGGAGTTGGGTGAGAAGTATGGAGTCTTCCAACGGAGGGGGAATAGGGTTGTTGTTGGTGAATCTTCCGTTTTTCCTTCTGCTATTCTTGCCAATCCTGACAAGTATTTCACGACCGAAATAATGGAAGCATTGGATGAGGCAGCACAAAAAGAATTTGCGTACGGTTAGTGGAACTAAGAGATTACATACAAATTTACGACTACACATTACCTGATAGTGTTTGTAAAAACATTATTAGATTGTTCGGTAGTCAGGTTCACGAAGAGGTAGATCAAAATGGTTTACCAACATTTCATCAATTCAATATTACTCAATCAATAGATGACAATGAGCACAATCTCAATGTCTCTCCTTGGTCTGAGTGGGGATTGATACAAAATGCTTTGATTGAATCGTCACATCACTATGTCCAAAAATATATGGAGGACGTAGATTGCAGAGCATATTTTCCTATGAAATCTGCACTAGAACAATTCAGAGTTAAGAGATACAGAGCAGGATCGGATGATCGTTTTGATAAACACGTTGATGTTGGAGATCACGCATCTGCTCGTAGATTCTTATCAATGTTCTGGTATCTAAATGATGTTAGTGAAGGTGGTGAAACTGTTTTTGAAAACGGTCCCACCATAAAACCAAAAGCAGGTAGACTAATTATGTTTCCCCCACTTTGGTTATTCCCTCACGAGGGCAAACGTACTATATCTGATGACAAATTCATCGTGAGTTCTTACACACATTATGTCTAATCTTGAAACTCTAATTTTATCATCAATATTCTTCAATGAGAAATTTACTCGTACAGTATTACCTCATATAAAAGGAGAATATTTTGAGGATAACAACAACAAAATAATTTTTGAAGAAACCTCAAAGTATTTTACACAGTATGATGGCATCCCAACAAAGGAAGCATTACATATTGAACTCGAAACTCGTAAAGACCTTACTGGTGATCAATCTAAAATTATAGAAGATACTGTAAGTTTCTTTAAAGAAGAACCACACGATCTTAAATGGTTAGTAGATACTACTGAGAAATGGTGTCGTGATCGTGCAATATATAATGCTTTACTAGAGTCAATACAAATTGCAGACGGTGAAAAGAAAGCAAGTAGAGATGCTATACCATCACTACTAACAGATGCACTTGCTGTAAGTTTTGATAACTCTGTTGGACACGATTATATTGATGATGCTGATGATAGATTTGATTTCTATCATAGAAAAGAGGAGAAGATTCCCTTTGATATTTCTATGTTGAATAAAATTACAAAGGGTGGTCTAGGTAAGAAGACACTGAATATTGCACTGGCAGGAACTGGTGTTGGTAAGTCATTGTTTATGTGCCACACTGCTGCATCACATTTAATGCAAGGATATAATGTCCTTTATATTACTTGTGAAATGGCAGAAGAAAAGATTGCTGAACGTATTGACGCAAACTTATTGAATATAAACGTACAACAATTAGAAACATTACCTAAAGTTATGTACGATAATAAGATGACAAAGGTTGCAGAAAAAACTCAAGGTCGTCTTATTGTAAAAGAATACCCAACAGCAGCAGCACACGTAGGTCATTTTAAATCTTTACTACAAGAGTTAGCAATTAAAAAGTCTTTTACTCCTGACGTAGTGTTTGTAGATTACTTAAACATCTGTGCATCTGCTAGATATAAGGGGGCAATAGTTAATTCTTACACCTATGTTAAAGCAATCGCTGAAGAACTCCGTGGTCTTGCTGCTGAGTGCAACCTTCCTATCATTAGTGCTACTCAAACTACTAGATCAGGTTACGGGAACTCAGATGTGGAACTTACAGACACTTCTGAATCTTTTGGTCTCCCTGCAACTGCTGACTTTATGTTTGCTCTTATTTCTAGTGAAGACTTGGAAGCAAACGGTCAAATAATGATCAAGCAGTTAAAGAATAGATACAATGATCCAACAATGAACAAAAGATTTGTTGTGGGTATTGACAGGGGGAAGATGAGACTGTATGATTGTGATCAACAGGAAAATATTATAGATCCTGGTCACAACGGTGAGGATACACCTAAAATTCAACCAACATTATTTCAAGATTTTAAAGTATGACTTCTACACCAGACCCAATGCCTCAAGATTTTAAGGGGTTCGCATCACCTGCTGCTAAGAAAATGAAGGATCGTCCAAAGCAAGAGAAGTTTGATATTGATCTTGATAAGTACACAGAATTCGTTGATTTGGTAACATCTGATGCAAGTAAGAGTTATGATTCTCTCATAGAAAGGTACGAGGAACTACATAAAGAAGGGTGTAAAATAGAAAGACTCGATACCGCAGCATCAGGAATGCTTGCTGAAGCGGGAGAGTTTATGGAACTCGTCAAAAAAATCAAATTTCAAGGTAAACCTTGGAACGATGATGTTAAAGACCACCTTGTTACAGAACTCGGAGACGTGATGTGGTATGCTGCACAAGCAGCGATGGCATTGGATGAACGTCTTGCAGAGGTAATCTTCCGTAATACAGTGAAACTTGCATCTCGCTATCCAGAGGGAGAGTTTTCTATAGAACGTTCAGAAAAGCGTAAGGAAGGTGACAGATAAATTACCACAGGAAAAAGAAGTGACTAATTTTCCATTCTCAGATATAAAACCTCTAATAAAACTTCCGTTTGTCGGGAGTTTTTATACTAAGCAAGAGGTTGAACTTTTACTACAAAGAACTTTAGACGAAGCAAAACGTATTGATGAAGAGTCAATGCGTAAGCACAATAGAGATGCTACTGTCATAAGTATGATACTAGGATTTACTTGTCTAGCATTATTTCTAGATGGCACACTTCGTTTACTAGGTATTGTACCACCATTTTTAGGAATAGACATTGACATTATAGATAAAATAGTAGAGAAAGTTAATGAACTAAGATGACAGTTTATGTTGGTAGTGGACAACCCGTATTCGAGTTTATACTACCAGATGAATGTATTGAAGAAGCAAACATTGTTATTGATGATTGGTTGAAGTTAGATAAACCATCACCAGAAGCATCTAATGTTGTAGCACGTCAAACTGATTGGGATATGAAGATGCCTAAGTGCGAATCGTATGTCACTTTATGTTGTAAAATGATTGCTAATCTAATATATAACGCAGGTGGTAGAGTTTATGGTGGATTGAATGATGGAACTACAGATGTAGAATATTATGCTAAAGATATATGGGGTGCAGACTATCAGCAGGGAGACTATGTGAAACCACACTGTCATTTTCCTGCTGATTTTGCTGCTGTTGGATATTTAAAAATAGATGATGGTGCATCACCTGTAATGTTTGACGGACGTAATCCATACTATGTGTCAGCAAGACAACTATTAATATTTGATGCAAAGATGCAACACGAAGTACCACCTACATCAGCAGGAAGACGTTGTTTTGCTATGAATCTATATAAAAAAGCAGGTACCTTCTAAATAGTAAAAAAGGTCGATGGCAAGGGAACAAGATCAAGGAACTCAGTTTGAATGGTGCGTATTACATACTGCATATAGTCGTCTTACTAATCCAGAAGTTTTATCTAGTAAACAACTAAAAACTAAAGAAAAAGCATTAGCAACTTGGAATAAAACAAACAGCACAGTACAAAAAGACTCTGTAAAAGTAGTAGATAAACTTGCAAAGACCTTATCCACTAATGAAAGTTTAAAATTTTATGCCTCATTTGAAAAGATGGAATCGGGAAGTAAATCTGATATAGTTTTTTATAAAGGTGGTAAGTTATATCAATGCTCTATGAAATATGGAAATTCTTTTCAACTTAGTAGTTCAATGATAGAGACTAATGTAACTGCACTCACTGAAATATATAAAAAAATTGCTAGAGGTAAGGGTTCAAGCACAGATGGTAATACTTTGGCAAATATTCAAAAGGTAATTAATGATGTGGAAGCATTTTTTCCAAATAAATATATGACAAAGGAAGACGTTGATTCATTAATCAAACACAATCCAAATGCAGCAGCACTAGAAGAAAGGTTGATAGAAATTATAGGAACTAAAGGTAAGGATGGTGTCGGATCAGTCTATGATGAATTTAGATGTGCTTTTGTAGAAGAATCAATCACAGGAAAGATGACATTAAAAGGAAAACCTCTTCAAATAGCGACACATATACTAACAGAAAAAGGTGTGAGACCAATTACTAAGAAATTAGTACAAGAGTTTTGTGCAATAGTAAATCCAAGATTTTCTAAAAAGAAACAAGGTACATTTCCAAAGACAAGACAACTGGGAAAGGGTGTTCTAGGTCCTATAGAGAGGATTCCTACCAGTCTACAAGGTGTCACACAATATAATCCAGTAATTAGATTAGATGTTAAACTAGGATAGTATGAAGAACACTCACCTCGAACATTTAGAAGACGATATACTCAACAATGGGTCTAATGGTGGTAGAAATGCTATCAAGATTCTAAGAGAGTTAGGTCTTATGTTAACAGAACCACATTCCAATATACGAATTACTACCAAATGGGATGGTGCACCTGCTATTGTATGTGGACAACATCCTACTACAGGAAAATTTTTTGTTGGAACAAAAGCAGTATTTAATAAAGGAACACCAAAGATTTGTAGAAGTAATACTGATATAGACACATACTATGCAGGTCAACTAGCAGATAAACTTAAGGTTTGTTTAGAATATTTACCTAAGTTAGGTATTAAAGGTGTCGTGCAAGGCGACTTACTTTTTTATAATGATGTGGTCACTAGAAAAGTAAATGGTGAATCTTGTTATGTGTTTACACCTAATACTATTACCTATGCTGTACCTGTAAAGAGTGATATGGGTAAGAAAATTAGAACCTCAAAGATGGGTATCGTATTCCATACAAAGTATAGCGGTGGTGATGGCACAGTTAGAGATATGAAAGCATCTTTCGGTGTGAATACATCTTCTATGAAGAGTAATGACGTAGCAGTATTCTCATCTAATTTTACAGATGCAACAGGTGCTTCTACATTTGATAGACCTACATTATCTAAGTTTATCTCAGCAACAAACCGTGCAGAAGGTTCTTTGAAACAAGCATCACAATTTTTAGATATTCTAGGACAGACAGGTAGTGGTAAATTTTTACTATCAGAAGTGTTTAAATTGTTTTTTAATAGTTACATTAAAAAAGGTGTAAAGTTTTCTAGTACAGCAGATGTATCTAATGCTTTTGAAAAATTTTATATGGGAGCATTGCAAAAAGAAATTGATGCAAAGAAAACAGAAGCGACAAAGAATAAATATAAACAGATACAACTGGATGGTCTAAAGTTTATCAAAACTAATGCACGACCGATATATATGACAGTAGCATCTTATATGAATTTAACAGAATGTAAGATGTATATTGTTCGTCAGTTATCAAAAGTAAATACTATTGGTACTTACATCAAAACTGACAATGGTTATCGTGTTACAGCACCAGAAGGTTTTGTAGCAATTAAATCTGGTTCCGCTATAAAGTTAGTTGACCGACTAGAGTTTAGTAAAACTAACTTTAATATAGAAAAGAACTGGGGTTGATAAATAGTATTATGAAATTTAAGCAATTCCTATCAGAAGCACGTACTGTTGCAGGAGAAGCAGCAGCGAAACGAGGTCTCCAACACGTTGGTCACGGTTACTATGCTGATCGCACAGGTAACATTGTGGCAAAATCAGAAGGTGGTGAAAGATTAGTTACAGTATCTCGTGATGAAGCAGAACAGGCACGAGCAGGTGCTGAAGAAGGTGCTGCTGAACAAGAAGGTAACGATTCAGTAAACGATCTTGGAAACATTGCAATTACTTTTGGGAGGTTCAATCCTCCTACTGTGGGTCACGAAAAACTTTTATCCAAAGTTGCGGAGTCTTCTCAAGGAGGAGAATACAGGATTTATCCATCACGTACTGTTGATGCAAAGAAAAATCCGTTGGAACCTGCGGAGAAGATAAACTATCTTAAAAAGATGTTCCCCGACCACGCAGAGGCAATACAAAATGATCCTGATAAAGGAAACATTTTCAATGTATTATCTTCTATCAATGAAGAGGGTTACAGTTCAGTAACAATGGTTGTTGGTAGTGATAGGGTAGCAGAATTTAATGACCTCCTACAAAAATATAATGGTCAAGCATACAACTTTGAAGAACTCAAGGTAGTATCTGGTGGACAAAGAGATCCTGATGCTGAAGGTGTTGAAGGTATGTCTGCATCTAAGATGCGTGCATTTGCTGCTGAAGGAAACCTAGAAGATTTTGCTAAAGGTATTCCAGGAAAAGATGAATCAGTAGCAAAACAACTAATGAGTGCAGTACGTAAAGGTATGGGCATTCAAGAAAAAGAGGACGTAGAGATTAAAGAACTCTGGCAGATCGCTCCTAAGTTAGATCTAAAGAATCTTAGAGAAGCATACGTTCGCAAAAGTATTTTTGATATGGGAACAGTAGTTGAGCACCTAGACACTGGTGTTCAAGGTAAGATTGTTCATCGTGGAACTAACTATGCAATATTTGAAGACGGTAACGGATGGAGATTCCGTTGTTGGTTAACCTCACTAAATGAGGTAAGAGAAAAACATCATTCTGCTGATGATGGGTCAGGAAACGACTGGAAAATAGGAACCGATACCTATAGACAAGCAGTACAGGCAATGACTCCTGGGCAAAGCGTAAAGAAATTTAGCGACTTCCGAAAGTCTAAATAATATCATAGGATAATTAATCAAATGGACCTTAAAACAGCGACAAAACTATTGAAGTATAGTCCTTCAGACGTACAACGTGTCAGATATGTCGTAGAGTATGCTAATCATAACACCGATAACCCTAGTGAGTATATCGATGTGCATACACACAGCACTGCACAAAAAGAAATAGCACAGATTTTTGTAGAGACAGCAAACGCAGCGACACTTAATATGAAACCAAGTGATGCTTCTCCAAAGATTGATACTGTTAAGGAAAAGGAGACTACTGTAGATCCACAGTGCGAGAATCAGAGAACTATAAAAGCAAAACCATCAGAAGCATCTGCTAAGACAGAAGAGGTAGAGCACGTAGAAGAGGGCAAAAAACCAGGATTGTGGGATAACGTTCACGATAAAGATAAAAGAATTAAGGCAGGTTCTGGTGAGAAGAAAGCAAAACCTGGTGATGAAGACTATCCTAAGACATTAAATGTAGAAGAGGTTGAGAATCTTGATGAGTTGAGTAACAAAACTCTAGGTGGTTACGTTGCTAAAGCATCAAAAGAAGTTCAAGGTCATATGAATTTTAAAAATCCTTCTCCTCGGACTAAAAAGATAAAGGATAAACAAATTAAAAAGAGAGTGAGTGGTATGGCAAAAGCGGGTGCTAAGATGGCAGAAGCATACGCTTCTGTATATGAGAAGTATGACAATAGATACTCTGATAACACAGGAGAAGAGTCAGCAAAAAAGAAAGCAGCACTTGAAAAGAAAAGAGGAATGAAGTTAGACAATCATCCTCAGTTTAAGAGAGAAGAGGTGGAGCATATTGAAGAGAAGGATACATCAGTAATGAAAAAGTATCTTGATGATAAAGCAAAGAAGTTAACAAAACAAAGAAACGCACAACCTGATCGTTATAAAAATAATCCTGCTTTTGATAGTACTTCACCTAATCCAAAGTACGAGGGAGTATTGTATAGAGTAAAAGAAGCAGTTGATAATTATAATGAAGAACTCAAGATGACTAAGAAGGAATATGCTAAGATTCATAAAGACTTCAAGTCAGATGATCCTAAGAATCCTAGAACTACAAAGTACGTTCCAGGAAAAGGAACTGTATCAATGCCTGTTAAGTTTGTAGAGCATCATCAAAAGGATAAAGATGGTAAGGTAATCGAACACGAAGATACCACACCAGTATCTGTAGAGGAAGGTCTAAAGCAAGCACGTAAAAACGTGAAAGCATCTAAGTGTTGGGATGGAAAGAAGATTGGCAGTCCTCCAACTAAAATGAAAGGTGGAAAAGAAGTTCCTAACTGTGTTCCAGAAGAAATAATTAAGTCAACTAAATTTGTTATTTCTGAAACTCCAAAGGGAGATATGGGAAAAGACAGAGCGACTAAAGTAAAAGATAGATCAGCACGTAGTTATGGTGGATCAGATACTTACGGTGACAAGTATCACCGTCCTATTCGTCGCGAACTTCACCAAGCGAAGAGAGGTGTCAAGAAGGATAAAGGTCACGTCAATAGACCAAACAAACCAATAAGTAAGTTTGATGATGATAGACAAGGTGGATCTCATTGGCACAATATGGGTCAAGGTTTAGGGGGTACAAAGAAACACGGTAAGTCTGACTACGATGAACCTTCAAGAAAGAAGGTCAAAAAAGAAAACTATTCTTGGAGAGAAAGAATGAATTTTGAAGAAGGGATGGCAAGTCCTGAGAAAGGTACTGGTAAGTATTATGTTCAAGGCAAACCTACTGCTATGCAGTTAAAGAAAAGAGAAGAGATTGAGAAAGTGAAAAAGTATGGTAGTGTGGAAGCATACAATAAAAAAATGAATAAATAAAATGGAACTCTCTGAAAAGAAATCTAAGATTTTAGTAAACCCAAAGAAATCTGATCTAATGAAAGAATCTATTCGCGAAATGCTTCGTCTTGAAGTACAAAACCTACAAGAGAAAGCAAAGAAAACACTTGATCCTGTAGGAAAAGAGGACAAGGACATCGACAACGACGGTGATCACGACAAAGATGATAAGTATCTTCTTAACAGAAGAAAGACTATATCAAAAGCAATGGGTAAGAAGACTCATATCTGTGCAAAGATGGCAGAGCACGCTGATTATGGTCTTGTAACTACAATCCCAGAGCATCACACTCTAGTTGAGATGGAAGAACCAGATGATCAGGGTAACACTCACTACGTATCACACTATGACATCGTAGACAAGGGTGGAAGAATCTATGAGAACGTAGCAGTAGAAGATTTAGAAGTATTAGTATCCGAAGCACACAATCATTGATGTATATATAGGGTAGGTACCTTATTCTTTATTAAAATGATTGGTTCAGTTTCAAGTTTTCTCTTACCCTTTGCGAAGAGTATTATAGAGAAAGCAATCGCTAAAATCCCTGATGATGCAGAACTTGGTGATAAACTCATCGACATCTGTTTAGTCATCATCGGTAAAGCAGTCAAAATGACTAAAACACAAGCAGATGATAAGTTGTTTGAGCAAGTCTCAGCAGCAATCAAAGCAAGATAAACGAAGGAGGGCACACCCCTCCTTTTTATTATAAATAAATAATAGGAAACACAATGTTCTTGGAGAATAACTAATGGCGATCTATGGTAAGATTGACGCTGCTGCATTTACACAGAACATTAGCGTCACTAATGGCGACGCTACTGTAACGAAAAATGCTGCTGATAGCGTAGTCCCAGGTGACGTACTAGAAATTTCTAGCGTTGCATATATTGTTAAACAGGTAACTAGCACTACTGCTATAGAGTTACATAAAGCATATGCAGGATCAACTGCAACAGTTACTGCATCAAGCGTAATTAAAAGAACCCCACCAAAAGCGGTTGCAGAATTTGTAATCAAAGGTGGAGATAGTATCACTGACTATCAATTAGTATTTGTAGATACAACAGAAGATGGAATTGCATCTAACAAATCTCGTGGTATAGACGGACCAGGATGGTGGTTGTATAGAACATACAATACAGCACAAGGAACCACACGTCATAAAGCAGAGAAACTTGCTGCACTAAGAGTAGCAGCAGGAACATCAGGTGATATGGCAGACGAGACAGTAGTAGCAGACGTACTTGAGACTATTACTATCGGTACACAACCTTCTAACCAGACCTCATCTAGTGGTGCTGCAACATTCACAGTTGCTGCAACTGTTGATCAGTCAGGTACAATCACATATCAGTGGCAGAAGAGAACTGCTAGTGGTACTAGATTTGCTGACGTAAGTGGTGCTACAAGTGCATCTCTTGTATTGTCTGGACAACTTGCTGCTAATGATGGTGACTCATACAGAGTTAAAGTTAACAGTAGCAAAGGTGCTAAAGAGGTAGTAAGTTCTATCGCAACTCTATCATTTGGTAGTTAATTAAATTATAATTCGTTATGAATTTTTCAGTGTTAACGAACGACAACTATATGTTGTTCGCTATGAAGCATTATGACAATCCCCAGTCTGTAACTTACGATGATTTCCAAGAAGATATGATGAGGTTTAAGTATCTCAAACGTCTCTTTGGCAGATATGTTAAGTCTGGGGTATTGCGTAATCATTTGATCTTAAATCATTTGATTGTATTGTTTAATGTGTTTGGTGAAGCAGCAATACCTTTATTGATTTTTAAAATTGAAATGGAGTATTGGTCTATTATGAAATCTTATCTATTATATCTGAATAGATTAGATCCGAATGGTGGCAATGGTATTCTTGATGAGATAATCATTGACGCTGAAGTTACATCACAGTTGAGTAAACTCTAATGCCCGCAGTATCAGTAGCACAACGTAGATTTATGGGGATGGTCAGAGCAGTCCAGAAGGGCGAGATGTCTGCACCATCGAAAGAGATTGCGTCTGCTGCTAAAGGTATGAAAAAGACTGATGTAAAGAAGTTCGCCTCTACTAAAGAGAAAGAACTACCTATGGTGAAAGAATATATGGTTGGGTATGGTGCTGTTGTATCGTCAGCAAGACCTGGATCTACCAGTCATAGTGATGCGAAAGGAAAGTATGTTGCTAAGACAGAGAAGAAAAAGAAAACTGTCAAAGAAGAAGGTGCTCCTACTATGAGCACAGGTTCTACTGCACAAGCAGCGGGATTCTCTGGTGACTCTGATCCTAATGGTCCTACAGCAGGACTAGATGAACCTTTAGGTGGTGTTGGTAGACCAGTTAAAGGTAGAAGGTTTAAATGTAAAACCAAAAAGAATGGAACCATCAAGTGTGGTCCTTCTACTACTAAAGAAAGTTATACTAGAAATGAGGGGAGATACTTTCCTTTCAAAGTAGAGTTCACTGAGTTTGA
>Ga0066835_10000014_pt1 | contig 50357 bp, 54 predicted proteins | sample ETNtaG_3_FD_67280 | JGI IMG/M metagenome (GOLD analysis project Ga0066835, IMG submission 67280) | Marine microbial and viral communities from oxygen minimum zone, Eastern Pacific Ocean - ETNP201302SV84 | ecosystem: Environmental > Aquatic > Marine > Unclassified ... | reverse complement strand
CTTCCAAATTTCCAAAAGGGGATTATTTTTTCTGATGGGCATATGAAAGAAACTTTAAGTCAAAAACTTATTGAACAAACAAAAGCAAATCAGGTGAGTTTGATCGAAGAACATGAAATCAATGTCCTTGACAGTAATGGCAAAGTAGGAAATAAAATCTATGATGCTGTCATTATAAGTGCTGGACCATGGACCAAAGAACTGTTAGATAAAAATAATATTTTTACCAAATTTGATATCGATTATATTAAAGGCAGTCACTTAGTATTCGAACATTATTTAAATCCAGAAAGTTCAGCAGGATTTATGTTGCCTGATATTAACAAAGAAAGGTATATTTTTGTTCTTCCTACATCAAAAGGAACACTGGTTGGCACCACAGAAGTCCCAATTAATCATCCTAATTATCACTCAGTCAATAAATTTGAGGAAGATTACCTAATTGAAAGCATCAATAATTATTTTGTCAAGAAATTTAAGAGAGATGCCATTATTGATTCATATTCTGGTGTGAGGCCATTAATAAAAAAAGAGTCTAATGATTTTCATAATGCATCAAGAGATTTTGTTATTGAAAAACAAGGAAAATTATTTAGTATTTTTGGAGGTAAGTGGACAACTTCTCCATCAATTGCTCGTAAAATTGTTAAAATGCTTTCCACATGAAGACTTTCCCCAACTTAAGAAATCCTTTTGACCTATTTGCTTCCCTTTTTGGAATAGGTTTAATTGCATTTGCGCCCGGTACTTTTGGATCAATTTTTGCATTGGTAGTTTTTGTAGTCCTCTCTCATTTTATTAATATGTTTTTTGCTACATTGATTATTTTTGTTCTTAGTATCTTTGTTTGTAATGAAGTTATAAGAGATTTAAAGGTAAAAGATCATAAGGCAATTGTTATTGATGAGCTTGTTGGAATGTGGATTGCTCTTTTACCAGCTACTTATTTATTTGATTCTATGGAAGAAAGAATAACTTATGCAATTTCTGCACTAATATTTTTTAGGTTTTTTGATATCTTTAAGGTTTTCCCAATTTACTTAATCGATAGAAACCTTAAAAATGCTTTTGGTATTGTTCTGGATGATGCAATTGCTGGGCTTTTTGCAATCATTCCATCATTTTTAATACTTTATTTTCTATTTTAGACGCTGTCAGTCCACACTCCTCTAGCATTTCATCTCTTGACGCGTGCTCAATAAAGCTATCGGGTATCCCTAAAATTAAGAACCTTGGATTAAAACTTTGCTTGCTGCAAAACTCTTGCACAGCAGAGCCAGCACCTCCTGCAATACAACCGTCTTCAAGAGTGACAACTAAATCAGCTAGTTTTAGATGATTTTTAAGAATATCTTCATCGAGAGGTTTTACAAAACGCATATCTATTAAAGTAAGATTCAAACTTTCAGCAACTTTCTCAGCTTCATGCAAGAGTGCACCAAAATTTAACATAATAGATTTTTTATCACCTTCCCGAATAAGATTTGCTTTGCCTATTGGAATTTCATTTAAGCTTTCTTCGAAAGTCTTATTTGGACCAGAACCTCTCGGATAACGAACGGTAGCAGGTCCATCGAAGTTGAATGCGGAAGTCAGGAGCAATCGTGTTTCTACTTCATTTGATGGAGTTGTGACAATCATATTAGGAATGCATCTCAAATACGCAATATCATAATTACCAGAATGTGTAGGGCCATCTTCACCAACAAGACCTGATCTATCTAATGCAAAAGTTACATTGAGGTTTTGTATAGCTATATCATGAATTAATTGATCATATGCTCTTTGTAAAAAAGTAGAGTAAATTGCAACAACAGGTTTTAGATTTTGGCATGCTAAACCTGCTGCAAAGGTTAAAGCATGTTGCTCAGCAATTGCTACATCAAAATACCTTTCTGGAAACTTTTGGCTGAATTCCACAAGTCCAGAACCCTCTCTCATAGCAGGTGTTATTCCAATTAATGAATCATTTATTGATGCCATGTCAACAATCCACTTACCAAAAATATCTTGATATTTAATTTTCTTACTTTTAGAACTCTTACCTTTTGAAATGGCATGATATTTAATTCTATTTTTTTCCGCCAAATTAAAACCTGCCCCTTTTTTTGTAATAATGTGAAGAAATTGTGGGCCTTCTAAATTTTTTAAGTTATCAATGACTTCAATTAATTGTTGAATATTATGACCATCAATAGGACCTATATAGTTCCAACCAAGTTCTTCAAAGATACCCCCTGGTGCAACCATGGTTTTCATACTTGTTTCCACAGTTCTTGCAAGATGATGAGCAGTAGGGAGGTTCTTCAAGACTTTTTTCCCACTTTTCTTTATACCTGTGTATAGTTTTGAAGCCCAAATTCTTGCAAAGTAGTTATTAAGACCACCAACGTTTTCAGAAATAGACATATCGTTATCATTGAGAATTACTAAAATATTTGATTTTTCAGCACCTGCATGACTCAGAGCTTCGAAAGACATTCCAGCTGTCATTGCTCCATCACCGATGATAGCAACTGTCTTATCATTCAGCCCTTTAATTTTATTTCCAATAGACATTCCTAATGCTGCACTTATGGAAGTACTGGAATGGCCTACTCCAAATGCATCATATTTACTTTCTTTTCTTTTTGGAAATGGTGACAACCCCTCTTTGGATCTAATTGTTTCAATAAGATGTTTTCTATTTGTAAGAATTTTATGTGGATAAGCTTGATGGCCAACATCCCATACAATATTGTCATTTGGACTATCGAATAGATAATGAAGAACTATTGTAAGCTCTATAACTCCTAGTCCTGCACCGAGGTGACCACCACTCTTAGAAACAGAATAAAGGAGAAACTCTCGGAGTTCATCTGCCAACTGTATCAGTTCTTTTTGAGAGAGTTTTTTAAGATCATTAGGATCCGAAACCCGGTCTAAAAAAGGAGATTGCGGCATGTTTTCGGGAATGCTATCAAATATCTTCATCTTTCTCTTTTAAAAATAAAATCAGTTAATGCATATATTTCAGGATTATTTTCATGGCTATCAATTTGCTGAAGGTTTTTTAATGCATTTTCATGATACTTAACTAATTTTTCTTCTGTCTTCCTTTTTCCAAGCAGATGGATATAATTTTTTTTGTTATTTTTTTTATCAGAATGTAATGATTTACCAATCTGATCTTCTGACCCAAAAATGTCTAAAAAATCGTCTTTAATTTGGAATCCATGACCAATACTTTTTGCAAAATTGAAAATATTTTTTTGTGTTTGTGAATCTATTTTTTCACCTAAAAAACCAAAGGAAACTGCAGTCTCAATTAACTTTCCAGTTTTAAGATAATGCATTTTTTCAACAAAACTCTCATCAACTTTATTAGTTTCAGAGAGGATATCTAACTCCTGACCCAAAACCATTCCTTGGAATCCACATGAGCTCGATAATGACTTGATTGCATTTATTTTTTCTTTTGCATCTAAGTCATTATCAAAGGCAATTATTTCATAACTCAGTGAGTGCAAAGCATCACCAGCTAAAATTGCAAAATCTTCCCCATATTTAATGTGATTTGTCTTTTGTCCACGTCTCCAATAATCATTATCCATTGCAGGAAGATCATCATGGATGAGGGAATAGGTATGCATTAACTCTATACTAGTTGCTAAGCTTAGTAAGCTTTGATTAGAGAGTTGTTTATTATTTTTTCCAAAAGCAAAAACCAAACCTGCTCTAATCATTTTGCTTTCAGCAAGGGCTGAATAACACATAGCTTTTGCAATAGTTGTATTATCAGTAATGGTAGATTTAATTTTATTTAAGACAAGCGATCTAGATTCTTTTAAAAAATTACCAGACATTGAAAGATTAATTATTAGATAGCTTCTGTTGGCTCAACATTGCCATCCTCGAGAAGTGTTTGAATCTTGATTTCAGCTTCACTTAATTGTTTTTGACATTCTTTAACAAGAGCAACACCTTCTTCAAATGATTTGATGGAGTCATCGAGGTTGACATTTCCATCCTCAAGTTTTTCAACAATCTTCTCTAACTTTTTTAGAGACTCTTCAAAAGTATTCTTAGAATTAGACATGAATCTATTGTATCTATTTATTAATTAGTTGTGTATCTAATTCTTGATCATTGACAGAGGCAAGGAAATGTTTGAGATGTGAGGGAAGTGCCAGAGCAGCAGGAGTAAATATAAGAGTAAGTAAAGTACTAAAACTTAACCCAAAAACAATTGATTGAGCAAGATTTGACCACCAATCAACAACTCTGCTTCCAACTGTAATCTCTCTTGCAATTAGATCAATGCTCAAACCTAAAGCAAGTGGCAACAAACCTAAAATAGTAGTGACAGTTGTCAGCAGTATGGGTCTGAGCCTTTGTTTACAGGATACCGTAATAACATCAAGAATATTTTCATGAGGCCTCTCACTTTTTAGCCTATTAAAAGTATCAATCATGACAATATTATTATTGACTACAATGCCAGCTAATGTGACTATCGAAATACCTGTCATAGTTGAACTGAAGGGTTTATTGGTAATCAAAAGACCAAGTAAGACACCAACAAAAGACATCACGACAGATGATAAAACAACGGCAGATTGATAAAAACTGTTAAATTGAGTGAGTAGCATCAATAACATTACAAATATGGCAGTTATGCCAGCAACAATCATAAACTGATTGACTTCATCAGCTTCCTCAGCCTGCCCTTGAAACTTGTAATTAATTTGATTGCCTAAATCTGCACTTTTCAACCAAGAATCAATTTCATTCACTTTATCACTTACTAAAATCCCAGGCCATGGAGAAGCATGAATCTCATGATAGTATCTGCCATCTCTTCGAATAACACTCTCTCTGAATTGCTTTGGCTGGACTGAAATAAAACTACTCACAGGAACAAGACCATTTTTTGTTTGAACTTTAAGATTGTTAATGCCAGTTATAGTTCTGTACTCTGGTTCAAATCTTGCTCTAATATCAATTTCATCTCTTGCATCATCTGGATTAAATTCTCCAACTTTAAAACCTGAAGTTAGCATTTGGACCAATGCACCAACATCAAAAACATTTACTCCAAGTTGTGCAGCTTTTTGGTTATCGACCTGAACACTCCATTCAACAGATGGATAGGCACGTGTTGAAAAAATATTCGTTAAACCACTAATATTTGACCTGATGTAACTTTCAATTTTTTTTGCTGCCTGTGTTACTTCTTTTTCAGTCTCACCATAAATACCTAACTCAATAGGTGCACCAAACTCTGGACCACCCATATCAGGTTCAGCTTCAACAACGATACCTGGAATATTTTTTGTTAACTTAGTTATTTTTCCGATGGCTTCTAGACCACTTATAGATCTCTCTGATGCCGGCACCACCTCAACAAACCCACTTCCAATTTTGTCACTTCCTCCATCCCACCATCGGGAACCTGCTTTGAGGTAAACACTTTTCAACTCTTCAATCTTCAGGACTTCATTCTCGATAGATTCAATAATTTCTTTTTTTTCAAGAGCAGAAAAATTTCCACGACCTCTAATAGATATTTCTGCTTCAATCGGATCTATTGTTGCAAAGTATTCAGTTCCTTTTCCATAGTAACTATAAGTAATTAAAATTAGAGAAATGATTGAGAACACAGCAATTATTGTTTCAAAAGGTTTATGGACAAAAACCTTGATTTTATCTGAATAAAACTGGGAGATATTATCAAAAATTCTTTGCCCTGTTTTATCAACTGCATTATCTGTGCTCAAAACTGATTTATGTTGACCAAAATATGATCCTACAACTGGAGTGAGAACCATTGCATAAAAAAATGAGGCAATTAGTACAAAAAAAACAGTTAAAGGTAGATATTTCATGAATTGGCCGGTATATCCCGGCCAAAAAATTAAAGGGATAAAGGCTGCTAATGTCGTTCCGGTTGAGGCAAGAATTGGGAAAAACATCCTCTTTGCGGCAAGTTTATAAGCTTCAAAGCGTGTGAGACCTTCACTAATTTTTCTGTCAGCATACTCAGTAACTACGATAGATCCATCTATTAGCATTCCCATAGAAAGAAGCAGTCCGAACATTACCAGAAAATTCATTTCAAGATTTGCACCATTTAGTACGATAAAGGTAAATAAAAAACAGAAAGGAATTGAAAGACCAACAAGTACTCCAACTCTCAATCCAATTGAAGCTACAACTAAAATTATAATTAATAATACAGCAGCTAGAATATTTCCTTGTAGCTCAGACACTAATTGTTCCGTTATAACAGTCTCATCATCCGTGATAACAATTTCTAAATTAGGAGGCAACTTAATATTAATTTTTGATAAAGATTCATTGATGGCAGTTTTAGTATCAAGAGCATTAGCACCATCTCTTAAGAAGATTTCAATGGAAATAGCATCTTCGCCATTAATTTTGGCATATTCATCGAAATCCATAAAAGTCCTTTTTACAGAAGCTATGTCCCCAAAAGTAACAATTGCATTTTGAGACACTTTAATGGGGATGTTATAAACATCTCTTGGAGTTTCTAAAATACTTGGTACTTCAACATTGAAACTGCCAAGACCAGTGTCTTGCCTTCCACCAGGTATGATTAGATTATTATTATTTATAGAATTGTAGAGATCAGCAAGAGTTACCCCATAAGCTTCCATTTTAGACTTTTCAATTACACCCTCAAGAACTTCATCAGGAGCTGCAAAAATATCAGCTTGATAAATACCATCAATACTTTCTAACTCATCTTTGAGTTCTTCAGCAAAAAATATTTTTTGTCGCAACGATCCATCACCTATGAGGCTGATAGTCATCACGGGAAAACTACTTTCCGAGTATTCCTCAATTTGGGGATCTTCAGCTTCATTTGGCAATTCACTTTTTACTTCTTCTACCGATTGCTTAACATCAACAAGTGCTTTAGTCATGTCATACTGGATATCAAATTCTAAAATTACTCTTGTAACTCCAAGTGAGCTATTTGTGTTGATATGCTTTATACCCTCAACACTTCTTAAATTATTTTCGAGAGGTTTTGCAATTAATCTGGCTCCATCATCTGGAGATGCTCCCTCCAAAAAGACAGTTACACTTATAAAGGGTAATTGAATATTAGGCCTTGAAGAAATTTGAATCTCTTGTCTGGCATATGCACCAGCAAGAATGATCACTAATGCAATTGTTAGGGTAGTTTTTGCTTTTGATAAAGCAAAGTCAACAATTCTATCCATTATTGGTGATCAAGTTATCTGTAATGATTTGTCCATCTTCAACAAAACCTTGACCTTGAACTATAATTTCAACAGAATCTGGAAGGCCCGATATCCACAAACCCTCTTCAAGGTCTTCAATGATTTGAACTTCACTGAATTCGACAACGTTATTAGAATTTACAACTTTTACACCAATTCTCCCAAGATCATCCAAAACAAGAATTGAGGGAGAAATTCTATGTGCTAAAACTGGATCTGTTCGAATTGTCATTGTAGCTGTTACACCATCTTTAATAGAACCACTTGAGTTGACTATTTCACTTTCTATTTTAAAAGTCTTTGTTTTGGGAGAAGCACTCTTTGAAACAAAAGTAAGATTACCATTTACTCTTTGATTGGTAATTAATTCAATTATTGCTTCTTGTCCAATATTTACTTTACTTACTTGTATTTCAGGAACCTCTGCTACAAATTTGATGGGATCAAGATCAATTATAGTTGCACAGATTTGCCCCCTATCTAAAAAATTTCCTGGCTTAACAATTGATTCTATGTATCCACTGAATGGAGCTTTTACCTCTGTTCTATTTAGTTCGACAACACCAAGACTGCATAGTAATGCATCTTGTTCTACAAAATCCCCTTGTCTGGCTCCAATTTGAACTACCTCTCCTGTGGTCTTTGCTCTTACCTCAACTCTCCTCTCAGATATACTATTAGCTTTTAACTTAATTGAAGGTTGAAAATAGGAAGCAGCACTTTTTTTTATCTCAATTGAAGATAAAGATGTATTTTCAATTAATTCAGGTTTTTTATCCTCTACAAAAAAACCTGAGAGCATCCAAAATATTATTGGAACAGCAATATATAACGAGATCCTGACATTCTGATTCATAATGTAATATCTAGATGTTGTGTTTCTTCCTTAATTTTTCAAGGATTTTTTTATCAAAACGTTCAAAATTATCCAATTCTTCATTTGCAACATCTTTTCTTATTAAATCATTATTTATGGATGAGCATATTTTGGCAAGATCAGAAAGGGTAGGTAAAAAATCATGATTGGAAATCAACCAATCAGTTGCCTGAACTATGATGGATGGATTAAATTTCTTAAGATTTTTTGCCCAGATTTTCTTTCCAGTTAAAAGCTTGTCATCATCTCCAAAAACCTTATAGAACTGGTAATGGTAGGTTAATTCAAGCTTCACAAAAAGATCATCGATAGCCTGAATAAACTCAGGCAAAAGTTTAGTCGAATTCTTCTGTCCAGGACTTATCATCTTGTCTTTCTTGGAAGTTTTTGGTGAATTGCCCTGGCTCATTTTTAACATTATAACTTCCTAACTCTTTTCTTTTAACAAAATCAATAAATTTTACGTTCCATGTTTTCAATGCAGTCCCACTTTCTTGCCAAAACAGAATGAATTCTTTTAAATATTTTAAAGCAGATTCTTTTTTGATTTCTGCCATCTCCAATACATCAAGTGCAGAATCACTTGGTTTCCAATTATCATTCATGGTAAAAGGAAGGCCCTGATTATCAGAGTTAAACTCGACCCAAGATTTTCTTACAAAGTTTATAAAGATTATGTTCCAATTATCTTTCTTGAGATTTTTTTCGATCCAATAGAGTCGAAATTCTTTAATTTTAGATTCAGAAAAATCTCTGGATATTCCACCTAACTCCAATACCTCATATGTTTCAGGAGATGGTAACCACTCTGTATGCATACAGGTAACTCCAGTAAAGTTTTGTGAGTTAGCCCGAGCAGATAATTTGAGTTTTTCATGCTTTACAGTAATAAGTTTTAGAGATCTTAATTTTTCTACTGAATCATGGATTTCACCATGATTTAAAAATGGAAGTTTTTTCTTAATCTCTGCTTTAAAAAAACTTAAATCTGAAATAATTCCCGCATCATGATCTTGAATATATCTTAGAATTATCGCAGCATTTATTCCAAGAGTTTCTGCAACTTCTGAAGAAAATTTAATTTCATCTATTTTATTCAATTTATTTTTTTCTCCTAGCTTCAACAGCATCTGAGAGGATTTGAAGACAGTTCATGGTATCTTCCCAATCTATGCAAGCATCGGTGATACTTTTCCCATATTCGAGATCTCCGGAAATTTTTTGATTGCCTTCAAGTAAGTGACTTTCTATCATCACACCTCTTAGTTCATCAGTACCACTTGCAATTTGGTTTGCAACAATTTCACAATTTTCAATTTGCCTTTTGAAGACTTTTTTACTGTTAGCATGACTCACATCTATCATAATCGAATTATTAGTTCCTGCACCATTTAAAGATTCAATTGTTTTTTTAACATCTTCAGGATGTAGGTTAGGTTCTTTTCCGCCTCTTAAGATTATATGTGAGTCAGAATTCCCATTAGTTTTGTATATGGAAACTTTACCCTCTTTTGTATTGGAGAAAAAAACATGAGAATGATTTGCAGCTTTGATACCAAAGATTGCTGGTTTCAAATCTCCAGTCGTTCCATTTTTAAAACCGATTGGACAAGATAGACCGGAGGCTAACTCTCTGTGAATTTGACTTTCTGCTGTTCTTGCACCTATCGCACCCCATGAAATAAGATCTGCAACAAATTGAGGTGAAATTGGATCAAGAAATTCAGTACCCACTGGAAGACCTAATTGTGAAATATCATAAAGTATAGATCTTGCTAGATATAAACCTTTATTCACATCGAATGTATTATTTAAATCTGGATCATTAATTAATCCCTTCCATCCAATACTTGTTCTAGGTTTTTCGAAATAGACTCTCATAATTAAGAGGATATTTTCCTCAAATTGTGCTTTTATGTTATTTAGAAGATTTGCATATTCAATTGCAGATTTCTGATCATGTATAGAGCAGGGTCCTACGACAGCAACTATCCTGTCATCTTTTCCATGAAGAATTTGACTTATTTTATTTCTTGTTCCGTACACCAGTTTAGCTATGGAATCATCTAAGGGGTATTTTGAAATAACTTCCTCAGGTGTTACAAGATCAAACTTTTCTACAATTCTAGTGTTATCAGTTGAATAATTCATATTAAGATTTTCTTTTAAGAAATGAGTATAAGTCTATATCTTTTTAAAAAGAATAAAGAATGAGTTTTTTTTTAGATCTTAGCAATTTTTTGGTATTTTATTAAATAATGATTTTAAGCAAAAAACACAATATGTTGTATTATAAATTCGTGATGTTTACACTATGTAGTGTTTTTAAAATGAACCTTGCCAATGAATAGTCCAGCAAACCAAAATTTAAATCAAATCACTCCTTCTGAATTGCCTAGTGATCTTTTTATCCCTCCTAATGCATTAGAAATTTGCCTTGAAACTTTTACAGGTCCACTCGATTTGCTTTGGTATTTAATCAAAAAGCAAAATATCGATATTTTAAATCTTGAGATTGCAAAAATTACTGACCAATATATCGAGTATATTGATTTGATGGAGTCACTAAATTTTGAATTAGCAGCAGAATATCTGGTAATGGCAGCAACATTAGCAGAAATTAAATCAAAAATGTTACTTCCTCCAATTGAGAATGATGACGAAACTGAAGAAGATCCTCGAGTCGCACTCATTGAAAGACTTAAACAATATAAAATTTTTAAGGAAGCTGCAGGCAACATTTCTTCTATGCCTCTTGTAAATGATGATTTTTATGTTGCTTCTGCTGGCCGCCCTAAGGTTCAAAATATTCAAAAGGTTATAAACTTTGATTCATATAAGCTCGCACAAGTGATGCAAGAAGTTTTGGAAAGACCAAAGCTTAAAGATAGTCACAAAATTGATTTTGAAGAACTTTCAACACAGGAGAGGATTGAGTTTATTTTTTCAATCCTTTCAAAAAAGAATCTGCTAGGTTTTTATAAAACATTGAGGCATTCAGAAGGTAAGATAGGAGTGGTAGTGTCATTTCTAGCTGCTCTGGAACTTGCTAAGAATGGATATGTTGATTTAATTCAAAATGAAAGCAGAGAAATTTATATAAAATCAAAGATTATTGGTGATCAAGTTGGATAAATCTCTCATTAACACAATAGAAGCATTTCTTTTGACAGCAGGAAGACCATTAACGGTGTCAGAAATAAGAGATCTATTGAATGAAAAAGAGGAATCAATTGAATTGGGCAAGATCAGACAGACTTTAGGTGAAATTGAAGAGAGGCATCGTGATACGAGTCTATGTTTGAGTGAAGTTGCATCAGGTTTCAGGCTTCAAGTAAAAGATGAATTATCAGAATCACTATCAAGCCTGTGGTCAGAAAAAACAAGGCTTTCAAGGTCATTAATGGAAACACTTGCCATCATTGCTTACCGACAACCAGTGACTCGAGGTGATATTGAGGATATTAGAGGTGTGCAGGTAAGTACTAAAATAATTAGAAACTTGTTAGACAAAAATTGGATTAAGATTTCAGGGCATAGGGATACACCAGGAAGACCTGCAACGTATGTTACGACAAAGACTTTTCTTGATGACCTAAACCTTACAAAAATATCCGATCTTCCTGAATTACCAGAAATTGAACAAGAAGATCAGACTATAATCAATACTGATCAAGCACAAACAGGTTAAATCTCTTTGTGGAGGAAGTAAGACTTCAGAAAATGTTAGCTCAGGCTGGAGTTGGATCGAGGAGACAATGTGAGGAATACATTAAAGATGGCCTAGTGAAGGTGAACAACTTTGTTGCTCAGATTGGAACCAAGGTCAAACCAACAGACGAAATTTTTTTTCAAGAAAAACAGATTTTCTTTTCTAAGCATAAAACTAGACTTCTGCTCTTTAATAAACCGCGAGGAATCATTTGCTCCTCAAAGCCAGAAAGAAACAAAAAGTCAATTTTTTCGTTCCTACCAAATGATTCTCAAGAAAACTGGAAACTTGTTGGACGACTTGACATAAATACTTCGGGATTGATTTTTTTTACAAATGATGGAGATCTAGTAAATTTTCTTGCTCATCCCAAGAGTTCATTTGATAGGGAGTATTTAGTAAGAGCAAGAGGAACTTTTGATGAGAGCATAAGAAAAAATATGCTTACAGGAATCAAGATAGAAAATAAAATCTATCAGTTTAGTGATATTGTTCTGCATGAAGGATCAGGGTCTAATAAATTCTTCACTGTCTGTTTATTTTCAGGAAAAAATAAAGAAGTAAGAAAACTGTTTGAATCCATGGGTTTGCAGGTTAGCAGGCTTAAGAGATTAAGGTATGGACCAATTTTTCTTCCAGATAACCTTGCAGAAGGGAAATTTGTTGAATTGACAGATAAAGACATTATTAAAATCAGAGAATATGGAAAATAAGGAAGCATTTATTTTTTTGAAAAAAAAAACTCGATTGCTAGGTTTTCACGATTTTAATCGACATATAGAAGCAATAGGGCCTCTCGAAATTAAAACATCCAAGGCACGTTTCAAAAAGCACTTAGTAAAGATAATTTGCATGCAACAAATTTCAGTAAAAGCAGCAACTGCAATCTGGAAAAGAGTTGAAGCTGTTTTGGACAGTTCAATTGGAAGGAAGCCATCAATAGAATTAAATAGGAAATTAAAAGAATCTGGTTTATCTGAACAAAAAGTTAATTATATAAATGGAATCTACTTCAATCCTGAACTGAATATCTCGAAAAAGACCCTACAGAAAAAAACCCAGGGCGAAGTAGAGCAATTGCTCATTAAACAAAAGGGCATAGGTCCATGGACTGTTGAAATGGTCCGACTTTTTTATCTTTGTGATCCTAATGTCATCTCACTTTTAGATCTTGGTATCAAAAATGCTCATTCTATTGCATTTCAAGGTCAAGATTACTCTCAAGATTTCTTTGATCAATTTAGCCCTTTCAACTCTTACCTGTGTCTGTATCTTTGGCGTCTTTTGGAAGATGAAAATCTGAGTATTTGAAAAAACTTTTTTTGGAAACTTGGCTTTCTTGTTCAAAAAACCATTCATAGCAAGTAAGCAAGTCTAAGGGATCTTTTACACCATTAGGGTTTTCTGCAGGAAATGCTGCTGCTCTCATCTTTGTGTTAGTTGCTCCGGGATCAAAACTAAATATTTTAAGGTTGTTTTTAAACTGAAATTCATCGTCAAAAATTTCTGCAAGACCTTTGAGACCAATCTTAGATACATTATAAGCTCCCCAAAAACTTCTTCCTTGTGTTGCGACTCCAGAAGATGTGAAAATTATGCGAGCAAATTTCGATGTTTTAATTAGAGGAATTAAGGCTTTGGTCAAAAGAAAAGGAGCAGTTAGATTTACCTTAAGAATTTCTTCCCAAATAGAAGCATCATAACTTTCTAAAGGAGACAGCTTTCCCAAAACCGCAGCATTATGGATTATGCCGTCTAAACATTCATAATGCTTATTGATTTCATGCATCACTTGAAGAGCTCCTTGCTCATTTAAATATTTAAGATCTGCTTCAATAATTAAATGTTTGCCATTCCCTTGCTCTTCCAAAGCATCATAAAGATTATCAAGAGTTTTAGAATTTCTTCCGTGAGCAATTATATTTGCCCCCTTTTTTGCAAATTCAATAGCTAACATTTTGCCGATACCATCAGTCGAGCCAGTGATAAAGATATTTTTATTTTCAACTGCCATTTTTTTCTTTTATGAATTTTATGATTTCTTCATTTGAAAGAAAGTTTTTAACTTTTTCACTTCGTACGATGTTTTGGAATCCATATCCAAAAAGACAGGCACCAAAATAGACTTCAGCATTTAATGCAGCTTGTAAGTCATTATCATGATCTCCAAGAAATAAACAATTTTTTGGAATCACTTTCATTTCTCTGCACGCATGAATAATGCCCTCAGGTGAGGGCTTAGATTTAATACCATCATCGCAACAAATAGTTATCTTAGAAGATGCTAATAAAGAATTTTTATTAATTATTATTTCTGTATATTTTCTAGGTTTATTTGTCACAATACCGAATGGAATCTTCTTCTTATTAAGATACCTTAGCAGTTTCTCAGACCCATCAAAAAAACCACCATACTTCAAAATATTCTTTTCATAATTTAACAAGAATTCTTTTTTGAGACGAAAAAAATCAGCATCTAATTCTGATATTCCAAAGACTTCATTGATAAGTTTTGAGCTTCCATCTGATACCAATGCTCTGACATTTTTCTCTGAAATGATAGTTTCTTTTCCTCTTATAGAAAGTGTTTTTAATGAATGTAAAAAGTCAGGAAAGGAATCAATAAGTGTTCCATCAAGATCAAATAAAACTCCATCAATTTGCTTCATTAATTCCATAGACCATATAATTTACCCCTAAATCATTGTTGAGATTTGCTTGATGTGAAATGGGATTATAGAAAAGACCTTTTGCTTCCAATAATTTAATCGAGGCTTGTTCCATAAATTCTGCTAATTCAGATGGCTTGATAAATTTTTCAAACTCATGAGTACCTTTAGGCAGGATATTAAAAATATATTCTGCTCCTACAATGGCAGTAATCCATGAACGAGGATTTCTATTAATGGTAGATAAAAATAACAGGCCATCCTTTTTTAACATCTTAGAGCAGGCTTGGATTAAACTACCAGGATCTGGTACATGTTCAACTACTTCTAGGCAGGTAACGACATCGAAATGATTTGTATGCTCTTTTAAAAAATCTTCAGCAGTTGCAACCTGATAGTTGATTGGCTTATTTGATTTTTTTGCATGCATTTTAGCAATTTCTATTCCTGGCCCAGCTACATCAATACCCGTTACTTTAGCCCCAAAATCAAAAAGTGCTTCCGTTAATAATCCTCCACCACAACCCACATCAAGAACATTGAGATCAGTAAGATCTACCTTTGAACTTATGTAATTAGCTCGGATGGGATTGATTACATGTAAAGGTTTAAATTCACCACTACTATCCCACCATTTCTCTGCAAGATCAGCAAATTTTTGCAATTCATCTTGATCAATATTTTTATTCATTATTAGTAATTTTGTAACGATCTAAGATTGGTAATAATCTTGAGAATCGAGTATCTTAATCATAGATAATATCAAAAATAAAAAATTTATCGTGAATAATTTAGTTATATCTGCACTTAAACCAAAAAACTCTTCTGATCGGAGGTCAGTAATCCATCCTGAGACTTTAAATTCACTTTTAAAAGATGGTATTGAAGTAATCTTTGAGTCGTCTATTGGAGATGGAGTTTTTGTGAGTGATAGTGATTTGGTGTCTCTAGGAGCTAAAAAAGCAACAAGAGAGGAGTGTTTAAAGAATGCTGATTTCATTTTTACCCTCGAACCTCTTGAAACAGAAGAGATTAATCAATTGAGTCCAGGTCAAAATATTTTAGGAATGATTGATCCTTTCAATAACACCTCTCAATTCTTACAAGCTTGCAAAAAAAATGTGAATCTTGTTTCAATGGAATTTATTCCTCGCATCACACGCGCACAAAAGATGGACGTTTTGAGCTCACAAGCAAATCTTGCCGGATATGCAGCAGTTATAGAAGCCTCAAATATGCTTCCTAGTGCGTTGCCAATGATGATGACAGCTGCAGGAACTTTAAAACCTGCAAGGGTTTTTGTTATCGGAGTTGGTGTTGCTGGTCTTCAAGCAATTGCAACTGCTAAAAGATTAGGTGCGAGAGTGGAAGCATTTGATACAAGAGCAGTTGTAGAGGAACAGGTAAAGTCTTTAGGTGCAAAGTTTGTAAAAATTGATTTAGGAGAAACGGGTCAAACTGAACAAGGATATGCCAAAGAGCTCACAGATGAGCAAATTGCTAAACAGAAAGATTTACAATCAAAAGTTTGTGCAAGATCAGATATTGTAATCACGACTGCCCAACTTTTTGGCAGACCAGCTCCAAAAATTATTGATGAAAATACAATTCAAAATATGAAAACTGGAAGTGTGATTTTTGACATGGCTGTTGAGTCGGGAGGAAATGTTTTTGGCTCAAAACCCGATCAAGTTAACATTATCAGCGGTGTAAAAGTAGTTGGTATTTCTAATCTGGCATCTAAGGTTGCAGCCCATGCCTCGATAGCTTTATCTAATAATTTTAATAATTGGATTCTAGAATTTTACAATTCAGAAAAAAAAGAAATTGAATTTGATTTTGAAGATGAGATTATTTCAAGTAGTGTCTTGGTCTTTGATGGAAAAATTCTCAATGAAAGATTTAAGGAAAGATAAATGGAAGTATATGTTTTATTAGGGTTTGTTTTAATTTTATCGATTTATTTGGGGTTAGAGTTAATTTCAAAGGTTCCCAGCACATTACATACACCTCTTATGTCAGGAGCAAATGCAATTTCGGGTATTGCACTGGTTGGAGCTCTTACACTATCAATGGATACTCATCTTCAAGTTATCCTTGCTTTTTTAGCCATCTTTTTTGCAACGATCAATGTTTTTGGTGGTTATCTTGTTACTAATAGAATGCTAAAAATGTTTAAGAAAAAATAATATGGAAAATTTCGATTTCACAAATATACAAAATATTATCTACATGCTCTCTGCAATGTTATTTATAACAGGTATTAAGATGCTAGGGAAAGAATCAACAGCTCAAAAAGGAAATTTTATTTCAGCAACAGGAATGCTTTTGGCTGTTTCAGCAACAGCTATCAACATAGTCAATCCGTTGATAGCTATTGTTGCTATTCTTTTGGGGGGAATAATCGGTGCAGTAATTTCTGTTAAAGTGAAAATGACTTCAATCCCCGAGATGGTTGCTCTCTTTAACGGGTTTGGTGGACTAGCTACTTTTCTTATTGCTTGGTCGCAGATGAATAATTTAGTCAATGATATTGCTATCCTGCAATTTGTGCTGGTTGTGATAACAATCTATATAGGCGGTGTTACTTTTTCAGGAAGCTTGGTTGCTTTTGGAAAACTTTCAGGTCGCATCAATGTAAACAAAGGTGATGTCCTTGCTAATATTTTTGTCTCTTTATTTTATCTTTCTCTTATCGCAGTTCCTGTGACCTTGATTGCTCTATCGATTTACATCGAGACGTATCAATTGATATTTTATACATTTTTAGCAATTGTTATTCTTGGTGGTATTGGTTTTGTGCTTCCAATTGGAGGAGGAGATATGCCAGTAGTGATTTCACTTTTGAATTCATTTTCAGGAATTGCAGCAGCATTTGCAGGATTGCTTCTAGTGAACAATGTTTTAATTGTCGCTGGATCTCTGGTGGGTGCAAGTGGCCTGATTTTAACAATCATCATGGCAAAAGCTATGAATCGAACCGTAGGCAATATTTTATTTGTTGGCTATGCTTCAAGTAACTCATCTTCCAGTAAAGATGAGGGAGAAGTTAAGCCAATTAATGCTGAGGATGCCTATTTGATTTTAGAAAATTCTTCATCAGTTTTAATCGTTCCCGGTTATGGCATGGCAGTTGCTCAGGCACAACATGTAGTAAGGGAATTAGGAGAACTTCTTGAAGAAAATGGTGCAGAAGTAAAGTATGGGATTCATCCAGTTGCCGGAAGGATGCCAGGACACATGAATGTTTTGCTGGCAGAGGCAAATGTATCTTATGACTTACTTGTGGAACCTGATGATGTAAATCCAACAATGGAAGTTTTTGATGTTGCCATTGTTATTGGTGCTAATGATGTTGTAAATCCGTCTGCAACTGAAGAGCCAGGTAGCCCAATTTATGGTATGCCAATTATTGAAGTACATAAAGCAAAGACAGTTTTTGTTCTTAAACGATCTATGTCCTCTGGCTTTGCAGGGGTTCAAAACCCGTTATTTTTCAAGGAAAATACTCGAATGCTTTTTGGTGATGCAAAGGATTCAATTAGCAACCTTGTTTCTGAATTTAAGGAATTATAATGAAAATTGTAGTTGTAAGTGGTGGATTTGATCCATTACATGCAGGCCATATTTCCTATCTTCAAGATGCAAAATCTTTAGGAGACGAATTATTTGTGTTATTAAACAGTGATGCTTGGTTACGAAAAAAAAAAGGCAAACAGTTTTTAAATTTTGACGATCGTAAATTAATTATTGAAAACTTGAATTTTGTAAACGAAGTTCTTGGTTTCGAAGATGATAAACAAGGATCATGTATTAATGGGCTGAAAATCATAAAGCAAAGATTTCCCAAAGACGAAATTTTATTTACAAATGGTGGTGATAGAACTGCAAAAAACATCCCTGAAATGACTTTAGATGGCATCAATTTTATTTTTGGTGTCGGAGGAGATAAAAAGTTTAATTCATCATCAAAAATTCTCAAAGATTGGGTCGATTTTTTCACTAAAAATTAGTTGTTGAAACAGTTTCAAAACTCAATTAAATAGCATGTTTTATGTTAAAATATCTTATGTTATTGCTTATTTGTTCCCCCCAAAAAAATATATATAAATATGTCTGACATTGCTAAAGAAATTCTTCCAATTGCAATTGAGGATGAACTAAAAAAATCTTATTTAAGTTATGCTATGAGTGTTATTCATGGCAGGGCACTACCTGATGTTCGAGATGGTTTAAAACCCGTACATCGTCGCATTCTTTATGCAATGCATGATTTAAGAAATTTTTATAATAAGCCTTATAAAAAATCTGCGAGAGTAGTTGGAGATGTGATAGGTAAATATCATCCGCATGGAGATTCTGCTGTTTATGATGCTATGGTTAGAATGGCTCAAGATTTTTCTATGAGGTATACCTTAATTGAGGGGCAAGGTAATTTTGGGTCAATTGATGGTGATCCACCTGCTGCAATGAGATATACAGAAGTTCGTATGCAAAAGATTGCAGATGAAATTTTATGCGATCTTGAAAAAGAAACAGTATCTTTTTCTGAAAATTATGACGGCAGTGAAATGATTCCGGATGTAATGCCAACTAAAATACCTAATCTTTTGGTAAACGGATCCTCTGGTATTGCAGTTGGAATGGCTACGAACGTACCCCCTCATAATTTAAATGAAGTTATCAATGGATCATTAGCACTGTTGGAAAATCCAAAAATAACCATTGACTCACTTATTGAACACATAAAAGGGCCCGATTTTCCAAAGGGTGGGATTATTGATGGGAAAATGGGTATATATGAGGCATATAAAACCGGAAGAGGGATTATCTATATTCGATCAAAATCGAAGATTGAAGAAAACAAAAATGGAAAAAAATCACTAGTTTTTTTTGAAATCCCCTACATGGTAAATAAGGCACGAACGCTTGAAAAAATTGCTGAATTAGTTAAAGAGAAAAAAATTGATAGCATTAGTGAGATTAGGGACGAGAGTGATAAAGATGGAATGCGGATTGTTATAGATGTTAAAAAAGGAGAGTCTGTAGAAGTCTTAGAAAATAATTTATTTTCGCAAACGCAATTAGAGCAATCATTTGGGATCAACTTTACTGTATTGGTAAATGGCCAACCAAAAGTATTAAATTTAAAAGAAATTCTCTCAGAGTTCATCAAGCACCGAAAAGATGTTGTTACAAAAAGAACAAAATTTGAATTAAAAAAAGCTAAAGAGCGAGGCCACATAGTTGAAGGATTGATGGTTGCAATAGCAAACATTGATGCAATTATTAAAATTATTAAACAGTCAAAAGATCCAAAGGTTGCCGCAGAAGAACTAATAAAGAAAAAATGGAAAGCAGGACCGATTGAGGCAATCTTAAAAAAGGTTGGAAAGGATTCATGTCGACCAAATGGACTTTCAAAAGATGTTGGGCTTACTGGTAAATCTTATAAATTATCTAAACTGCAGGCAAAAGCCATTTTAGAATTACGTCTTGGCAGATTAACAGGCCTGGAGCAAGAAAATTTGTCCAATGAGTTTAATGATTTAATTGACAAGATTTTATCATTGCAAGAAATTTTGGATAAAAAAGATGTTTTGAATGAGTTAATAGCTTCAGAGCTAAATGAGGTTCAAAATAATTTTGGTGATGATCGAAGAACTGACATAAATGATACACGGCAAGATATATCAAACGAAGACTTAATACCTGAAGAAACAAGAGTGCTTACAATTTCAAGATCAGGATATGCAAAAACTCAGCCTCTTGATGAATATCGTGAGCAGCGCAGAGGTGGTCAAGGTAAGGCTGCTGCTGCTGTCAAAGAAGAGGACCTAATTCAAAACTTATATGTATTGAGTAGTCATGCACAAATGTTGTGCTTTACAACAAAAGGGAAAGTATTTTGGTTAAAAGTTTATGAGATACCAGTTGCGAGTCGAACTTCAAAAGGAAGACCGCTTGTAAATATGTTAAATCTCGATGATGAGGAAACGGTGAGTGATATTCTGCCAGTCGATGAATTTTCAGATAAAAAATATATTTTTATGGCAACAAAAAAAGGGGTTACCAAAAAAACTCAACTTAGTTTATTTGCAAAAAAATATAAATCAGGAATAAAGGCAATTAAATTAGATGCTGACGATAAACTAATCGGAACTGCTATTACTGATGGAAAAGATGAGATTTTGCTTGCTTCCTCAGCAGGAAAGTTAATTAGATTTCACGAAAAGAAAGTTCGATCAATGGGTCGGGTAGCAAGAGGTGTGAGAGGAATGAAAATCAAAAAAGGTCAAAAGATAATTTCACTTATGGTAGCTGACCATACCAAAGAAATCTTATGTGTTTCTGAAAATGGTTTTGGAAAAAAATCCTCTATTGACGATTTTCGTTCCCAAAATAGAGGAGGTAAAGGTGTAATAGCAATCAAAACTAGTGAAAGAAATGGTGATATGGTATCTGCAACTCTCGTTAATGATACCAGCAGTATTATGCTCATTAGTGACAAGGGTACGATGATAAGGACTTCTTGTAACCAAATTCCAACATTAACCCGAAATACACAAGGAGTTAAAATCATTACTCCTAAAGAGGGTGAAAAAATCATGGAGTGTGTTCGCATCGATGAAGAAGATGCTGAAGATCAATGAGAGCGTGGAACTTTTGTGCTGGACCCGCAGCAATTCCTGAAGAAGTATTAAAAGAAGTTCAAGAAGAATTATTGGAATGGAATGATGCAAAATCTTCAGTAATGGAGGTTAGTCATCGCTCAGATTTTTTTCAAGAAGTTGCATCTGAATCAAAAAAAGATTTTATTGAACTCCTAAATATTCCTGAGAATTATGACGTTTTATTTTTACAAGGTGGGGCAACACAACAATTTGCGATGATACCTTTGAATTTTATTAAAAATGGTAAGGCAAATTATCTTATGACTGGTACATGGTCAAAAAAAGCTATTGCCGCAGCATCTAAATATCTTGAAATAACAATTCCTATTTCCAACGAAGATAATAAGTTCACTTCAATTCCAGAAAATTTTTCTAAATGGAGTGAGTTTAATCTTGATGCTGACTATTCCCATTATTGTGCCAATGAAACTATTCAAGGTTTCTCATTAAGAAACTTTCATAAGGATTACACACACAAACTCAATATGAGAACTGTCCCCCTTCTGTGTGATATGTCTTCAAGTATCTTAAGTGAGCCATTCGAAGTTGCTGATTTTGATTTAATTTATGCTGGGGCTCAAAAAAACATTGGACCAGCTGGCTTAACAATAATTATTATAGAAAAAAACCTATTTTCCAAGATAAATAGCAATTTACCAGATATTTTTAATTATGAAAAACATGCAAACGCAAACTCTATGCTTAATACACCTCCAACATTTGCCTGGTATGTATCAGGCAAAGTGTTTAAGTGGCTCAAAGAAAAAGGAGGGCTAGCTGCAATGCAAAAAATAAATGAAGAAAAGGCTAAAACTCTGTATCAATTTATAGATCAGTCATCAATGTATTCAAATTTAGTTGAGTCAAATTTCCGATCTATTATGAATATCCCATTTCTTCTGAAAGACCCTGCATTTGATAGATTGTTTTTAGAGAATGCAAATAAAGCAGGGTTACTAAATTTAAAGGGGCATAGATCAGTAGGAGGAATGCGAGCAAGTATATATAATGCTACTCCCATCGAAGCAGTTAATGATTTGGTTGACTTCATGGATGATTTTGAAAAAAATAATTTATAGCATGACTTCAGAAGAAGACAAAATAAATAAAATAAGAGTTACGATCGATGAAATTGATCTTAAGATTCTTAGTTTAATTGAGTCTAGGGCATCAGAGGCTGCTAAAATCGGCACCCTTAAAAGATCATTTTCTAAAGATAGTTCAACCCTTTATCGACCTGAGAGGGAAGCTGATGTTATCCGTAATTTAGTCTCATCAAGCAGCAATATCCTTGAAGATAATCAAATTAAATTTATTTTTAAGGAGATCATTTCTGCTTGCCTAGCTACTGAGGAAAAGATTAATGTTGCTTTTCTTGGTCCAAAAGGTACATATTCAGATGCTGCAACATTGGAACACTTTGGTAGTTCTGTATCCAGAAAGCCCCAAATCTCTATTGAAGATATTTTTACATCTGTCGAAGGTGATGATTCAAACTTTGGAATAGTGCCTTTTGAAAACTCAACAGAGGGAGTTATTAATACTACTTTAAATTGTCTTGCGGATTGTGATATCAGCATTTGTGGAGAGTTATATGTAGATATCATTCATAATCTTGCTATACAGAAAGATGCAATCCCCGAAGAAGTTTCAGAGATTGTCTCTCACCCCCAAGCACTTGGTCAATGCAGTAAATTTTTAAGCAACAAATTCCCTAATATTAAACAGACTGCTGTATCAAGTTCTGCAGAAGCTGCCTCATTATGCAAAAATAATTCAAAGATCATGTGTATTGCGAGCAAACAAGCAATCCTTGAAAACAAGTTATCTACTGTTGCTTCATCAATACAAGACTTTCAGGATAATAAAACTAGATTTTTAATTATTGGGAGATATGATCCAAAAAAAACAGATTCTGATAAAACAAGTTTTTTAGTGCGCACTGAAAATATTCCTGGAGCACTTTACAGCATTCTGGAACCCTTCAAAAATAAAAATATTAATCTTCATAGAATTGAAACTCGCCCCTCAAGAAAACTACATGGATCTCATGATTTTTTTATTGATACAGATGGTCATCATCAGGATGAGAATATGACAGATGTAATAAAAAAAATAAAAGCTCAAGGAGCATTTGTTAAAATTCTTGGTTCTTATCCACAGGCATTATGAATAAAATACTAATAATTGGATTAGGTCTGATTGGTGGTTCTATAGCAAGGACTATCAAATCACAAAAACTTGATTATGAAGTTTTTGCTATTGATCAAAATCAAGACTCCATTGATGCTGCAAAATCATCTAATGTCATTTTTGAAGGGTCTACTGAAAAAAGTTTCATTCATTCAAAAGATTTTCATCTAATAATCATCTCAACTCCAATTAGTGCATTCTTTGAATATGCAGATTTAGTTTCAAGAACTCAGTCAATAGTTGCTGTGACTTCTAGCTCATTTGATGCAGTATGTTGCTTTGTGGAGTCTAGTTCTGAGAACGATTCATTTAAACAAAGTCTGGTATTTTCACATCCAATAGCAGGATCAGAAAAATCAGGATTTGAAAATTCAACAAGCAATATATTTGAGGAAAAAATAATTGCTATTGCCGGATATGAGGATTCAAGAAAAAATCAAAGAGAAGTGATTAATTTTTGGAAAGAATTAAACAGTATCCCCAAAGAATTGACAATGCAGCAACACGAACAAGTCCTCATGTTAACAAGCCATCTTCCACATGTCTTAGCATTTATAATGATTAAGGTTTTATTTGAGAAATCTTCCGATGAGGGCACAAAAAATCTTACAAAAAGTTTAAAAGACTTTTCTGGAGGTGGATTAAAAGAATTTTTGAGATTAGCTTCATCTGATTCACAAGTATGGACAGATATTATTATTTCAAACAAAAAAGAATTAAAGAAAGGGATTGAACTTTTTGAATCTGAACTTGGAAATTTTAAAAAATTATTAACAAATATTGAAAAGGAAGAGGTCTTGGAAATCTTAGAAAATGTAAAAGACTTTGTTGATAGTAATTGGACATAATTTCATCAAAAACTGAAACTTTGTATGGTGAGATTAATTGCCCAGGTGATAAATCCATTTCTCAAAGAGCTGTAATTTTAAGTGGGTTGTTAAACGGTAATCTCAAAGTTAAAAATTTTCTATTTGCTGCTGATCCATTATCCACACTTAATGCAATGAGGGAGTTGGGATTGCAAGTAACAATTGAAAACGAAATTATTTCAATCCATGCCAAAGATTCTCTCCTTAAAAGTCCTAAAATGGAGTTAAATCTTGGTAATTCAGGAACTGGAATCAGGTTAATATCTGGTCTAATAGGAGGTCTTGGTTTGCATGCAACTCTGACGGGTGATGATTCTCTTTCAAAAAGACCAATGAAAAGAATCACAAAGCCATTATCTGAAATGGGCATCAATATCTTTGCAAAAAGTAATTGTCCTCCTCTTCAATTTAAAGGTGCTAAATTGCAAAAAAAATTCAGGTACCATATGCCTGTTGCAAGCGCTCAATTAAAATCATGTTTGTTATTGGCAGCTGTTGCTGGTGAAATGGAATTAGAATTATTGGAACCAGTAGTTTCAAGAAATCATACCGAATTGATGTTGCAAAGTTTTGGAGCAAACATTTGTTCTGAACTAACTGAAAATGGTCATTACATTAAATATGTACCTGAAAGAATGATTGAAACCGATTTTATTGAAATTGTGGGTGATTTTTCTTCAGCAGCATTTTTTATTATTGCAGGTTTAATTACTCCTGAAAGTGATATATGCATCAAAGGCGTTGGTATAAATCCATCTCGAGCAAAATTAGTTGAAATTTTATTAGATATGGGTGCAAAAATTGAGCTGGTCAACTCGTCTACTGTAAATGGAGAAAAGATTGCTGATCTAAAGGTGCAATATTCAGAACTTCAGTCGATAAATATCTCACCTGAAGATGTTCCTGTGATAATTGATGAGATTCCGATTTTGTTAATTGCGGCAATTTTTGCAAAAGGTAAAACAACTATTAAGGGAGCTGAAGAATTGCGAGTTAAAGAATCCGATCGTCTAGCTGCCATGGAAGCAGGTCTTAAAGCTCTTGGGGTTCAGGTTTCATCTTCACTTGACAGCATAGATGTTGAGGGAAATCCTAATTTTGATTTAGAATCAGTGACAATTATAGATTCTTTTGGAGATCACAGGATTGCAATGAGTTTTCTTGTATTAGGGCAGAGGGTAGCAGGTGATATTCTGGTTAAAGATTGCAATAATATCCAGACATCTTACCCAGATTTCATGAGAGATATGATAAAACTTGGAGGTAGTTTAGAAGAATATGCTAAGTAAAGTTATTACTATTGATGGTCCATCAGCTTCAGGTAAAGGAACTTTAGCAAAATTATTATCTAAACAGATTAACTTTGATTTACTTGACAGTGGTGCCCTTTATCGCGCATTTGCTCTTTTTACTAACCAAGGATTAAGTCATGAAGTTATCACAAAAAAACTTTCATCCATTTCTTTTGTTTTAAAACATGTCAAAGTTCAAATCGTTTCTGATAATCAAGATATTACCAATGAATTACGTATGGAAAGAATAGCAATACTTGCTTCAGAATTGAGTTCTAAATCTCTGACACGAAAGTTACTGTTGCCTATTCAAAGAGGGTATGCAGCAAATTCAAATTTGGTTGCAGATGGTCGGGATATGGGTACTGTGGTTTTTCCAGATGCAGACCTTAAAATTTATCTTGATGCAAATATTGAAATTAGAGCAAAAAGAAGACAATTAGAGTTGCAGAAAAGGGGACAAGAAGTTAATATTCACGACCTAATGACGGATATTTTGGAACGCGACAACAAAGATATGAGACGTGATATCTCCCCATTGAGAAAAGCTGATGATGCTTTCACTATTGATTCTTCAAATCTTTCTTCAGAACAAGTATTAAATAACGCCATTGATGAGATAAAAAAAAGAGGACTTATATGAGCGAAACCTTTGCTGAACTGCTTGATGAAAGCATAAATAGCTTAGACATGAAACCCGGTTCAATTGTTTCAGGTGTTGTGCTTGATGTGGATAAAAAATGGGTCACTGTTCATGTTGGTCTCAAATCTGAAGGCGTCATTTCTATAGATGAATTTCGAACTAATGATGGGCAAGTAAATGTTGAAATTGGTGATCAAATTGAAGTTGCTCTTGAAGCTGTAGAAGATGGATATGGAGAAACCAGAATATCTAGAGAAAAAGCAAGAAGAATTGCTACCTGGAAAAATCTTGAGCAAGCTTTAGAATCAGGTGAGTTTGTCCCTGGAAAGATTCTTAATCGAGTTAAAGGTGGTTTTGCCGTCGAAGTTGATGTCGTCAGAGCATTTCTTCCTGGCTCTCTTGTTGATACAAGGCCCCTCAAAGAGGCCCCAAATCTTGAGAATACCATCCAAGATTTTAAAGTTATTAAGCTTGATTATAAGAGAAACAATGTGGTTCTCTCTCGTAAGGCTGTTCTGGAGGAGGCAAACTCTGCAGAAAAATTAGAACTTTTAAAGACTCTTGAAGAGGGACAGATTATAAAAGGTATAGTTAAAAACATTACAGATTATGGTGCATTTATTGATCTGGGTGGACTCGATGGTTTGTTACATATAACTGACATTTCTTGGTCTCGAGTCATTAACCCATCAGAATTCCTCACTTTAGGAGAAGAGATAGAAGTTAAGGTATTAAGTTTTGATAAAGAGAAGTTAAGAGTTTCTTTGGGCTTAAAACAAATTCAAAATGATCCTTGGGAAAATATCGAAAGCAAATATTCGACCGGCGGAATTTATGAAGCAAAAGTTTGCAATATCACTGATTACGGTTGTTTTGCCGAACTTGAGCAAGGCATTGAAGGCTTGATTCATCTTTCTGAATTAGATTGGACTTCCAAAAATGTACATCCATCTAAAGTTGTTTCGTTAGAAGAAGATATTAAAGTTATGATTCTTGATATCGATAATGAAAAACGCAGAATTTCACTTGGATTAAAACAGACAAAACCAAATCCTTGGATTGAGTTTGACAATAAATATAATCTTGGCGATGCAGTAGATGGTGAAATAAAGTCCGTAACTGATTTTGGAATATTTGTTGGATTAGAGGGGAATATTGATGGCTTGATTCATCTATCAGATTTATCTGAAGACGAAAATGATAAAGAAGTTTTGGAGCAGTTTAATAAAGGAGATAAGATTAAATGTATTATTTTTGGCATTGATGCAGACCGAGAACGAATTTCTTTAAAATTGAGTGAATAACAAATATATCAACTTAAACCGTTCAGATTTAGAAATATATTTAAAAAAACGATTTCCAACTCTTTCAACTAATCAAATCAAAAGTGCCTTGGATGAGATTTTTGATTCCATTGTGTATGCTGTAGCAAAAGGTGAAAGAGTAGAGATACGTAATTTTGGAGTCTTTTCAGCAAAAAAAATAAGTCCTCGAAAATTCGTAAATCCCAAAACAAAGGAAGTCTCTTATTTAAGTGAAACCACTACTCTTCATTTTAAACCTTCTAAGAATCTAATGAGTAAGATATGAGTAAGAGACTAATAGTTGCCCTGGATTTCGATAATAAAGTTGATGCTTTGCGTACTCTAGATTTATTGGATTGTAATAAATGCATGGTAAAAGTTGGTTTACAATTATTTGTTTCTGAGGGCTGGGAACTTATATCAGCAATTAAACAGAAAAATTTTGATATTTTTTTGGATCTTAAACTTCATGATATTCCTAATACTGTTTCAAAAACAATTGAAAAGATTGCTGATTTTGGAGTTGATATGACCACAATTCATTTGACTGGTGGTGAAAATATGATCGATGCTGCCTGTCAGGCAAGCAAAGATGTTAAGGTCTTGGGAGTATCTGTACTTACTAGCCTTTCTAATGATGATATTTTAAAGATTGCCTCAATCAGTCTCGAAGAGAAATTTAATAATCTTATCACTTTAGCTAATAATTCTGATCTTGATGGGATAGTTTGCTCCCCTCAAGAATTGACAAAACTCAAAGACTTCCAAAAATTAAAAGTAGTACCGGGGATTCGAAATAAGTCTTCAAATGATGATCAAGTTAGAGTTTTATCTGCAAGTGATGCTTATAATAGTGGTGCTGATTTTATCGTTGTTGGCAGACCAATTACTCAAGTATCAAATCCTACCGAAGCACTTAAAGATTTTTTATGAAATTTGCAGATCTAATAAAAAATTTAAAAAGGATTACAAAAGAATCGGAAAATTCCTTATTCACTAAGCAAATAGAAATAAATCCAATGAATTGGGATTTATTTAAACAAGGATATGATTATTTTCAAATAAGACTTAAGCAACCAATCTCTGATGAAGCTTTTGGATTAATGGATGAATTTGTTGAAAAGAATAAGATGATAGAAAGATTTTCTGAAGTCATGAACGGTGCACCTGCAAACTTTACTGAAAATAAGAGTGTTTCTCATTTCAAATATAAAGAGTTAGTAAGTGATCGTTTTAAATTTAATCAGGCAAAACAAGATGGCTACCCTTTTTATGAGGATATTGAAACAATGAAAAATAAGTCCTCTGAAATTAAACAAAACTTTAAGCGACTGTTTTTTATCGGTATTGGGGGGTCTAATCTTGCTCCGTCTCTTTTATATGAGGTGTTTAAAAAGCAAAATGATATCGAAGTAATTTTTTTGACAGGCAGTGATCCTGCAGAATATCTTTCGTATGAGATTCAAAAAGATGATGGATTTATTTTGGTTTCTAAATCTTTCTCAACTATTGAGACGCTTCAAATTTTTGAGAACTTTATTGGAAATTCTTATCACGATAGTGTCTTTGCTATTACTGCGAATCCCGATAAGGCTCTCAAATTTGGTGTTCCTAAAGAAAATATTATTAATTTTGATGCTTCAACTAATGGAAGATTCTCCATTTGGAGTCCGGTTGGTATCGTACTTCCACTGTTAGGATTAAACTTTAATGACTTTTTACATGGTGGTTATGAAATGGATCAGTTTTGTTTGCAGGAAAGAGAAACTAATCCAGGCCTTCTTTTATCGATGCAAGATATTTTCCATAATAATGTTTTAGACAATGAGACTTCTCTAATTCTCAATTATGATTATCAATTAAGGAATTTTTATACCTATGCTCAACAAATTGAAATGGAGTCAAACGGAAAATCAATGAATAGTTCTGGAAAGTCTGTGGACTATCAAACAGGACCCATTGTTTGGGGGGGTTACGGTCCCAGAACGCAACATTCATTTTTCCAACATATATTTGAGGGAACCAAAGATTCAAACAATTATCTAGTATGTTCAAGAGATAACACTGAAAAAAGGCTTAATATTCATCAATTTGAGGCCCAGATTGAATCACTAACTTCAAAAGGGATCAATAACACTAGAATTATTATGTATGAACTCGATAGTTACTCTATTGGAGCACTCATGAGCTTGTGGGAAAACAAGACCATTTTTAATAGTTTTTTTTGGGATATCAATGCATTTGACCAGCCAGGAGTAGAATTGGGTAAAATTAATACCAAAAAACGACTTGGTCATTGAAAACAAAACTTAAACAAATACCAGAGGCCCCTGGAATCTATAAATTCTTTAGCAATAAAGAATTGATTTACATAGGTAAAGCAAAAAATCTTAAAAAACGAACATCGTCATACTTTACCAATGCCATCAAAGATAGAAAAACAAACCAAATTAAAAAACTTACTGATGACATTGAAGTCTTTATAACCAACAACGAAGTTGAGGCACTGTTACTAGAGCAAAACCTCATTAAAGAAAATAAACCGAAATTTAATATTCTTTTGCGTGATGATAAAACTTATCCTTATATATATTTTTCCAAAAATTCAGATTTTCCTGGAATATACCTAAAAAGAACACGTAAAGCAGTAAATAAAGATTTCATTGGACCCTTTACCAGTGTGCATGCAGTAAAAAATTCTATGAAAGAAGTTCAAAAAATTTTTCAAATACGAAATTGTTCAGACAATACCATGAAATCTAGAACCAGGCCATGCATTGAGTTTCAAATGAAACGTTGCAGTGCACCTTGCACTAATAATATTTCAAAACAAGATTATGCACATGATTTAGACAAAGCAATTAATTATTTAACTTCATCGAAGAAGAATATGCAAAGCACACTCATTAAAGAAATGCAGAAAGCCTCAGATAATTTAGATTTTGAAAAAGCAGGACAAATAAAGAAAAAATTAAAGCAAATCGAAGTCATAAACGAACGTCAAAATGTTACCGTGCATAGTACTAATGCAGACATCTTTGCTGTAGAAAAGGATAATCAGTATGCAGGTATTTGCATTGTTTCTGTTCGAGATGGAAAAATTAGAGGTACAAAAACCCATCTTGTTAAAGATGCATTTAAAGAAAAAATTGATGATTTATATCAAGTTGCTATTTTTTCATTTTACGCAACTAATCCGGTTCCTGATAAAATTTACTTTACGAGTCAATTAGATAACTTAGACCTGATAAAAGAAGCTATTGTCACTGATCTCAATTCAGCATGTAAATTTCCCAAAGGCACCTCTGGATTTGTAAAACCAATTTTATCTTTAGCAGTTAATAATGCCTCACAGATCATCCAAAACCATTTAAGCAAAGAGGAAAAATATCGTTTTGCTTATGCTGAACTCCAAGCATTTCTTGGGAGGAAGCAACAAATTACTCGTATTGATGCCATCGATATCAGTCATCAATACCGCAAACAAGGAGTTGGAGCTTATGTTTCTTTTAATACACTTGGAAAAAATTCAGCTGATTATCAACTGTTTAATCTCCCCGATGAGTTAACTGGTAATGATGTGGGCTCTATGGAGCATGTAATAGAGAGAAAATTGAAATATTTTGCAAAGGGTAAACCCGATATTTTATTAATTGATGGTGGCATCAATCAGTTAAATTTTGTACATAGGATTATTGAAAATTCTGATTACAAAGACATTAAGTTGCTATCTATTGCTAAAGGATTTAATCGATTACGAGCTACTGAAACTATATTCTCAAAAGAGGGAATTGTTGAAATGGATTTACAATCCAAAGCATATTTACTGCTTCAGGAAATTCGAGATGAGTCTCATCGATTTGCCATTACCGCTTCACGTAAAAAGAAATTCAAACAAACTAGACTCTCAAGTTTGGATAATATTGCAGGAATTGGTCCGGTTACCAAAAAACGTCTTTTAAAAAAATTTAAAAATCTAAAAACTATTACTGCGTCAAGTAAAGATGTACTAATGACTGTGCCTGGGATAAATGAGACAATAGCGACAGAGATAAAAAAACTTCAGTCTAAATGACAAATTTTTTGAATATGTTAACCGTATCGAGAATTCTTCTTGGTATTATTATTTTCTTACTTTTATATTTACATTCTTACTATTGGCTTGCCCTAATTTTTTTTACTCAAGCTAGTCTTACTGATTTTCTAGATGGATACCTTGCTCGAAAGACAGGTAATACTTCAGTGCTTGGTGAGATTTTAGATCCAATTGCAGATAAATTATTGATAGTTTTTGTTTTGATTGGACTGAGTCTCAATCTGAGTAGTTTCTATGTAGGTTTTTTTGCCTCCATGATTATTGCCAGAGAAATATGGGTTGCAGCATTACGTGATTACAATGCTAGATCAATGCGTTCAGACCGAACTAAAGTAACATTTTTAGCAAAAATTAAAACTACAGTTCAAATGGGAGTTATTTCTATTTATCTTTTTGGTTTAGCTATGAATAATATGATGGTCTTGTTATTTGCGGATATTTTATTGCTACTAGCTTTTTTGATTACCTTGCAAACAGGGCTACAATATACATACCAAACTTTTAAAAAATGAAAGATCCAGAAATCCTCAGAGACGCTTATCAAGTTATTGACGATGAGGTGCAAGCACTCAACGATTTAAAGCAATATCTCAAAGAAGACTTTATCGAAGTAGTGAATAAAATCTTGCATTGCAAAGGTAGGGTAATTTTGACTGGGATAGGCAAATCTGGACATATTTGTAAAAAAATATCTGCAACTTTATCTAGTACAGGAACCAGCTCCTTCTTTATGCATGCAACCGAAGCTTTTCATGGAGATTTGGGAATGATAAGGAGTGATGATTTAGTTATTGCTGTGAGTTATTCAGGTGAAACAGACGAGTTAATTAAAACAATACCAATCATTAAGGGTATCGGTGCTGAAGTGATTGGAGTTTCCGGTAATGCAGCATCTTCACTTGCAAAGCTTGCAAATTCACATCAGTTAATAAAAGTAGAAAAAGAAGCATGTCCATTAGACTTAGCTCCCACTTCTAGTGCTACAGCAACTTTAGTATGGGGTGATGCACTTGCGGTAGCTTTAATGAAAAAACGCAATTTTCAACCAGAAGATTTTGCCCGCTCTCATCCAGGAGGTACTTTAGGAAAAAGATTAATTTTGACTGCAAAAGATGTGATGATTTCAGGTGATGAGCTGCCTAAAAATCTATACTCAGATGTTGCCAAAGACGTAATAAGGGAGATTTCTCAAAAAGGTATTGGGGTCACGCTCATAGAGAATGAGTCAGGTAAAGTTTTAGGATTGATTACTGACGGCGATGTAAGAAGAGCAATTGAATCCTCAGAAGATTTCCTTGAATTGAAGGCTATTGATTTCATGACCAAAAAATTTAGCTTAGTCCCTTCTGATCAACTTGCCTCTGATTGCCTTGAAGCAATGGCAGAGAAAAAAATTGGATGTTTAATAGTTATGGAAGCTGATGAAGTTAAAGGCATAGTTAATCAAAAAGACTTAGTCAAACTCGGTTTATAATTAAATTCTGGCTGGGTGGCAGAGTGGTCATGCAGCGGACTGCAAATCCGTGTACGCCGGTTCGATTCCGGCCTCAGCCTCCAAAAAAATATTAACCTACCTAATCTCCGATATATATTTATCACATTTTGGAATATAATCCTCAAATTAAAGATATTGTCATGAAAATATTAATTATGGGGCTGCCTGGAAGTGGAAAAACTTATTTAACCCAGAGGCTTCAGCCCTTACTTGAGGCAGCATGGTATAACGCAGACAAAGTTAGAGAAATGGCAAATGATTGGGATTTTTCTGATGCTGGTAGGGCAAGACAATCCAACAGAATGAGAAGTTTTGCAGATTTCGAAAAGAAAAATGGCAGATTTGTATTATGTGATTTTGTTTGTCCAACTCAAGAAACAAGAAGAAATTTTGATGCAGATATAACTATTTGGATGGATACAATTACTGAAGGCAGATTTGAAGATACGAATAAAATTTTTCAAAAACCAGAGAATGTTGATTTCCACATTACTGAGTGGAATGATAAAAATCACATAAATATTGCTCATGATATAAAGGAAAAATATGTTTGACTGGAAAAAGCCGACTGTACAAATGCTTGGCAGGTGGCAACCTTGGCACGATGGGCATCAGGAATTATTTAAAAGATGTGTTGCCAAAACAGGTCAAGTAATCATTCAGGTAAGAGATGTTCAAGGAGCTTCAGGAGGAATGGGGCAAGACGATAATCCGTTTGATTGGGAAACTGTTTGTACCAATATCGAAGCAGGACTTTTAAAAGATGGTTTCAAAAGAGGTATTCAGTATGAAATTATGATGGTTCCAAATATTACAAATATTACCTATGGAAGGGGAGTTGGATATACTTTTGAAGAGGAATCTTTTGAAGAAAACATTGCATCAATTTCTGCTACAAAAATAAGAAAAAAGCTACGAGAAGAAGGCAAGCTTAAATGATGTTAATATTTAGCAAGATCAATATGCCCAGGTGGTGGAATTGGTAGACACAAGGGACTTAAAATCCCTCGAAGGCAACTTCGTGCCGGTTCAAGTCCGGCTCTGGGCACCAAGTTATATGCTTATTCCTGAGTTAAAGAAAAGTTTCTCTTGATTGATTCCTAATTCAGGGTATTTAATGTCTGAGTATAAATTATATTTTATCTCTTGATATTCATCTAAACTTATATTTCTTTTTAAATTTGCGAAGCTAGAAAGACCTTCGATAATTTTTTTATAATTTTGATTTATGTTAATTACTTTATCTGGAAAAAGTTCTCTTTTAATTATTAATTTATTTTCTGTTATCGAAAAAAAAGGTACTTTTTTCTTATTTGAATTCTTACTTTCAAAGTTTAGCTCTAAACTCTCTCCTAATTTTTTCTCAATCATACCAATAAAGTTTCCAGTTCTAACATCATCCAAATAACAAATTAGAATTTCATCTTTTTTAAATGAAGTCATAATATTTGATACGAGGTTGTTAATATCTATAAAGTACTTATTAAATGATCCTTTAAAACTATCAAAATCTTTTATACTAAAATTTGGAAATTCGCTGGTTTTATGGAAGTAAATATCATGCCAGTAATGTGAAAAAGCTCTATGAATTGGATCACGAAGAAACAATACAATAATTTTCCTCTTAAAAAAGTCATTTATTCTTTTATAAGCAATATTTGAATGTCTGTGATAACTTGGTGTTATATCCAAATGAAATTTACTTGAATGCGAGTAGTTATATAAACTTTCATAAAATTTAGTGCCATTTTCAAAATATTTATTGAAGAAAAAAGTTTCTTTTTTTGATGGTGCTGCAATTTTTTTTGAATTTTTGAGGATATTATGTGCTGATGTAGTCCCAGATTTTTCAAGACCTACACCAATTATTGCTAATTTATTTTGCAAGATTTATTTGACTATTTGGTTGGTTTAATAGAAGACATTATTGTTTCACCAGTTTTGATATTTTGCGGTTCTTTCCAGCAATACCTATTGAAGACCTCGTCAGAGAACACAGGTGTATAGTAAGAGCAATCTTCAAAGTAATAATGAGTTACCTGAGACCAGCGAGTTCTTTTAAAATCAGTTTGCTTTGAACCTCCATGAACTAAGTTTGAAGACCATATTAAGCATTCACCTTTTTTTGCAAGAAATAGTTTTTTGTCTGCTTTAGAGTAATCGGCATAGGATTCCCAGAATTCAGTATATTTGTGGTAATGAGGTGCTTGATTCTTATCTTGTTTATACCCGAGGAGAAAATTATCTACTCTTGGCCATTTATGAGATCCTTCATAGAAAAATAAAGGTCCTGAATCTTCATGTATATCCTCAAGTGCTACCCAAACACCTGCCATAAAATTATTTGGTATTGAATCAAAATGAACATTATCTGAATGTCCTTTTTGTTGAGTTCCATATGGAAAGTTTAAAGTCTGAAATGGAAATGCTTTACGTCCATATATTTTTGATAACATTTTGATTAATAAATCATTACATGCTATTTCTTTTACAGAGGAATTATTGAGATAATTTTGGATTCTTGGACTTTTTTCTTTTCCAACTTCACTTAAATCCATTATCTCAGAAAGATTTTCCTTTATATGCTCAGCCAAACTATTAAAGTTTTCATCTGGAAATTTAAATTTAGCATAACCTTTATTTTTCAGGTCAATTGCAATATCAGAAAATTCACCAAATTGATCTGGAGAAAAATTTGGATTGAGATAGTCAGGAATATTTAATTTCATTGAATCTATGTTAAAACAGTTAATTATTTTTTTTAAGAGTATTGTAACTCTCTCTTGCCTCTTGTAAGCCAAATTTTTTAAAGTGTTCTTTAGCATTCATTCCGACTTCTCTGACATCATCATGGTAAAGATAGTAAAACATTGGATCTAAGTAAATGTTGTCGACAACCTCAGAATTATTTTTCAACATATGTCTTTTAATTAGTTCTTTTGATTTGATAAATATCTCAATCCATTCACTCATGTATTTTGATTTAAGCTTATCATTATGAAAAAAAACTGCTGCTTTTTTTGTGCTCATAAGAATTTTATCCTGAAAAGAGTCATCCATTTCCATAAATGATTCAAATGGCTTTGAAAAATTTAGTCCTTTTTCTACATTTTGATATTTACTTTTTTCAGTAAAAATTTTTTGCGTATTCATTTCAATCTCTAAAAATCTTGAAAGATTTTTTATAGTCTCTATCGGATTCAGGCACATATCTTCGTGTTTTAGAAAAAAAACATCCTTGTCCTCTATATATGCAATCGATCCAAAGTAATAAACATAATATCTATGAGCAAAATCTTTCAAATTTCTTTCAATAAGTTCTAAGATGCCTTTTTTTGAATCAATTCTCTTTGCCCAAGAATAAAAAAGTGATCTAGGGTCACGAGTAACAACAATATATTTTTTACAAAAACTTGATCGTTCTTTTACCAAACGAAGGCAAGACATATACTTTGGTGTTTTATCAAAAGTTTTTAAATTAGGTGCTCTTATTTCAGAAAAGATTGATTTATAAATACTTTCATAACTTGAAGAATTGATTTTGGTATCATCATACCCTTGTTTACTGATGTCCTTCTTCAGTTGCTCAAAATATGGATCTAAGTTGGGAAATGAAGAGGCTTCTTCACACAATAGACAACCAATTTCAAAATATGAAAAAAAACCTGACCTTCTTAACCAGTCAGAGAGGAGGGTAGTCCCACCTCTTTCAAAACCACACACTATTATTTGTGGCAAATAAGTTTTGTCAGCCATTTATGAATCTTCTAAATATAGCCATGCATAAAGGCAACTAACCTCCATTTTTTTAAAGCATGACCTCCGTAAGCATTTGATAAAACAATTTCTGAAAACTCCATAAAATCATTTTCACTTAAGTATTCTTTCAGTTCCAGAACATCATCCATATTCATCATACCCCTGTAAACTGAATCATTCTTAATAATTGGACAGCCCATAGCAAGGTTCCAAAATGTATTTTGATGTATCTGAGATCCTTGACGATATGTATATATAATCGTTTGTTTTACTGATTTAAGTAATTCTGTAGTTGGCACTGAAACACCAACTTTTGATAGAAAAGTTTCAACACCCTCATAATTATCCACAAATTCATAATCATCACTATCTATATCAAATTCAAAAGATAAAGGCTTATCAGCTTGCTCAAGTTGCATAGTTGAAAGCAAAGATTTTGAAGCAGACTTAAAGAGCATTGATTTGATGATTTCTCTTCCTGAAGGCCTAGCCCAATCAACATAATGACTCTTTCTACTATATTTATTAAAATGCTTCACAGCATCTGGATTTTTTTCAAGGTAGCTTATAAGTCTATTTGTACTGTATAAAACTTTAATTTTGTCTTTATTTCTTGCACAGGCAAATAAAGCTTTTGAAAAGTACATTTCACCAAACTTGATATTATTTGGTCTCATATCGCTGAGCTTAAAATTTTTCCAGTAACTTCTAAATTTTTTTGATCTAAAAACTTCACCCGATATTGAAATGCAAAAGGAGCCCAGATGATGAGATATTTCAAAATTTTCAGTTGCTCCAATTACGTCGTATGATTTATCTGATAATTCATCTATAAAATTTTCAAGATTTGATTTTGTATAAAAGACACTATCATTGAAAAGCACTAACTTTTCTAGCTCTAAGGTCTTGATTTTAAAAAGATTTAGAAATCCTAGTTTATAGCTCCCAAAATCTCTCCCAAAATTAAATCTTTCAATATAAAGATCAAAGATTTCTCTCTCAGACTCTTCCAATTGCTGAGTGTTTACTCCAACAACATCGAACCCCTTATTCTTAAGACTAATCAAAAGACGTTTTATATCATTTCTTAATTTGCCTTTTTCAAAAAGTGCTATAAGAGCAATCTTTTTTGAAGAAATTTCACTATTTTTGTAAATCTTTGATGGAGAGAAAAAACTTTTAAAATGGTTTTTAAAATTTAGATATTTCAACCAAAAAATTATGGATGGCAACTGAAGCTTATTTAATAAAATTTTGAAAAAGTTTGTCATTTAAAAATACTCTGACTCCAAAAAAGTTTTAGCACTTGAATCTTTATTATTTATGATTGGATCTGTAATGCCCCAATCAATGTTCAAAGTGCTGTCGTTCCAAATTATAGAACCTTCAGAGTTTTTATTATAGTAATTAGTTGTTTTATATAAAAAATGTGCAGTTTCTGAGATAACAGCAAAACCGTGACCAAAACCTTCAGGTATCCAAAATTGATGATTTTCTGAACTATTTAGAATAACTGAAACCCATTTACCAAAGGTTTTAGAATTTCTTCTCAAATCTACTGCGACATCTAACACTTCACCATCAATTACTCTTACCAATTTACCTTGTGCAAATGGTGGCAACTGAAAATGAATACCTCTTAATACTTTTTTTGTAGAAAAGGAATGATTGTCTTGGACAAACTTTATTTCTTTACCAATAGTTTTATTGAAATTATCCTGGTTGAAGCTCTCAAAAAAAAATCCTCTATCATCACTAAATATTCTTGGTTTCAAAAGAGCTAGTCCCTCTATTTCAAATAGTTGAAGATTCATCTTTCAATAAGTTCTCTGAGATAATCTATATAGTGACCTTTTTTGTTAGAAATATTCTCCAACAAATCTTCTTTTGATATCCAACCTTTGTAGAGTGCTATTTCTTCAAGACAAGATATTTTTTTGCCTTGCCTTTTTTCTAATGTATAAATAAAGTGCGAAGCTTCTATTAAGGATTCCGGAGTTCCTGTATCTAACCATGCATATCCCCTCGTTAAAATCTCAACATTCAGGCTATTATTTTCAAGATATAATTTATTTAAATCTGTTATTTCTAGTTCACCTCTTGCAGATGGCTTTAAATTTTTTGCAAAATCTATTACATTTTTGTCATAAAAATATAGACCTGTAACCGCATAGTTTGATTTTGGATTTGATGGCTTTTCTTCGATGCTAATAGCTTTAGAATTATTATCAAACTCAACAACCCCAAACCTTTCTGGATCAGATACCCTGTAGGCAAAGATTGAAGCCATATCTTGCTTTTCGTTAGCACCTTCAAGCATTTGCTCAAGTCCGGAACCATAAAATATATTATCTCCAAGAATCAGAGCAGAAGGGTAACCTCTAATAAAATCTTCACCTAAAATGAATGATTCTGCTAGCCCTCCTGGTTTGGGTTGAATCTTGTATTGAAGATTTATACCCCACTCAGAACCGTCTCCCAAAAGTTTTTTATATAGTTCCATATGCTCAGGAGTAGAAATTATTAGGATTTCTCTGATATTTCCAAGCATTAAAACACTTATTGGATAATAGACCATAGGTTTGTCATAGATTGGAATGAGTTGTTTGGAAATAGATTTGGTTGCTGGAAATAATCTTGATCCAGTACCACCTGCTAAAACAATACCTTTTCGATTAGTCTCCATTATTATCTTCGGTCTGATTATCAAAATTGATATTTTGATCAAGTTCCCTCTTCAGGAGACTATTATAGTCTTTTCTTAAAATATTATTCACAGAAATGACTTCTGATAAGAGAGAAAAATTTATATCATGCATTTTATAGAAATTTAATAAAGCATTTGTATCCTTGGGAAAACAAGCTCCTCCAAAACCTTTTCTACCATCAGGTCCTGGAACTTTCATGTGTGAAGAACCTACTCTTTCATCCATTGCAACACCCTCAATAAATTGCAAGTATTCGTTTTCCGATAAATTAAGATTTTTAAAAATGTCTTTAAATTGGTTGAAAAATATAACTTTGAGTGCAAGAAAACTATTAACAGCATATTTGATCAAAGAGGCAACCTCAATAGAAACAAAATGAGACCTTGTAAATTTACAAATGGTATTTTTTCTTAAAAATTTTTCAAAATCTTTACAAGTAGCTTCATCTCCCCCAAAGATTTGAAAACTTGCATTAATTAAATCATTTTTTGCATTTCTTTCTGTCAGGAATTCCGGATTAAGAATAATCTTGTCTATAACGTTGGGAACCTCATTAATGAAGGATGGCAACACAGTACTTTTTATAACTAAAATAGAACTTGGAAAATTATCTGCACATTCATTAATAACTTTTTTGAGTATTTTATTATCTTGTGAGCCATCATCCTTCGATGGAGTAGGTACGCAAATAAATATATAAATCGGATTAGTGTCTAAATAATCGTCAACTTTTGTTTTATATTTTGGGTCAATAATACTGATTTGGATTTTTTCAGTTCTTAATACACTTTCAACTGCTTGGCCAACAAATCCATGGCCAACAATAAGGACTTTTTTAGTCATAATATTTTAAAAACTCATTAAGGTAATGCATCCAATTGTTTATTTTAATACCAAATGATTTTTTTATCTTTGAATTATCAAGATAAGAGAAGTTTGGTCTTTTAGCAACAGATGCAAATTCTTCTGAGGTTGTTGGGATTATTTTTTTTAATCTAAATTCAGGATTATTTTTAAATTTTTGAAGAATTACTTTTCCAATATCGAACCATGAGCAATATTCATTAGGACTTAAATGATAAATACCAAATTTATTTACAGATTTATTAAGATGCATATCTACTATTTGATCCAATACATGTGAAATGAGAAATGTTGATGTTGGTGATCCAAATTGATCATTTACTATTTTAATTTCTTCCTTTTCTCTTGCTAATTTTATAATAGTTTTTGGAAAATTCTTGCCATGTCTTCCATAAACCCAACTAATTCTGAAGATATAAAACCTTTCTGCATATTTTAAGATGGCATTTTCTCCCAAAAGTTTTGAATTACCATATATATTAATTGGATTAAGAGCTTCATTTTCACAAATTGCTTCAAAAGAAGATTTATTAAATACATAATCTGTTGAAAAATGAATAAGGGTAAAGTTTAGATGATGTGAAAGTTTAGATAAGTTCTCTACTGATTCAGCATTTATTTTATATGCATTACTCGGATTTTTTTCTGCACCATCAACATCTGTAAATGCTGCGGCATTAATAACGATACTTGGGTTTAACTTTTCCAGGGTGTTTGTCAGATGATTTATATTTGAAATATCACAATCATCTTTTGAAAGGGCATGAATAAAATATTTTTTTGAAAAATCTTTTTTTAATTGATATCCAACCTGTCCATTCGATCCTAAAATTACAATTGGATTCATTTATCTTTCAATGTTACCTTATGAAACCAATCTTGATTATCTAGGTACCAAAGAATAGTTTTCCTTATGCCAGTTTGAAAATTCTGCTTAGGTTGCCAATTAATGGTATTTGATATTTTTGATGCATCAATGCTGTACCTGAAATCATGCCCAGCTCTGTCTTCAATAAAAGTAATGAGTTCAGAATAGGAGTTGAGAGAATTTGATATTTTAGTATTTTTTCTAATTGGCAAGCATTCATCTAGAATTTTGCAGATTGTTTCTACAACCTCAAGATTTGTCTTTTCGTTGTTCCCACCGATGTTATAAACCTCTCCAACCTTTCCCTTTTTTAAAACTTCATAGATTGCATTGCAATGATCATCTACATATAACCAGTCTCTAATATTTGACCCATCTCCATAAATAGATATTTTTTTCCCATTGAGAGCATTATGGATAGTAAGTGGAATAAGTTTTTCAGGATATTGATAGGGACCATAATTGTTTGAACAATTTGTAGTTAAAACATTTAACTTGTATGTATGAAACCATGCTCTTACCAAATGATCAGATGCAGCTTTTGATGCTGAGTAAGGACTATTGGGAATATAACGATGTTTTTCAGTGAAAGGCTTATCAGTACTCTCAAGTGATCCATAAACTTCATCAGTGGATACATGTAGAAATTTGAAAGATTTATTATGTTTTGTATGTTCAAAAGAAACTCTTAGGAGGTTGTAAGTTCCTAAAATGTTTGTTTCGAGAAAAATACTTGGATCGGCAATTGACCTGTCAACATGGCTTTCAGCTGCAAAGTTTATTAGATAAAGTATTTCATTTTCTTTAAAAATTTTGCTCACCGTTTCATAGCAAGTAATGTTGCCTTTTACAAAAGAGTAATTTGGATTATTAATAAATTGTTTATTATTATCCTCATTTCCAGCATAAGTTAAGTTATCTAAATTTATTACTGCAATTTCCTCTCTTCTTAAAAGATTATGAATAAAATTTGAACCTATAAATCCAGAACCTCCTGTAACTAAAACTTTTTTCATAATTTATCTAATCCATCTTAATTAAATTTTATTAAAAATAACCATTACAAATAAAGCAACATTTCCAATCAAAGTTTGTCTGTAAATGCCAATACTCCTAAATAAATTAATTTTTTTAAAATAATTTTTTTCATCCCTCAATTGCAAGAATGCTTCAAAAACTGCATCGTTAGTTTTTGCCAAAGGCATAATCTCACTAATTTGAGATAGATTTGCATCAATCCAAGTTTTCCAAGAACCATTAAAAACTTTAATTGCTCTTTTTAAAAAAGCAAATAGACCCAAGTTTGAACCTATTTTATTGTTTTGATGGATGCGATATCTAACTGTTGGAACTTCATCATAAAAAATATTACCTTCCATAGCCGACACAAATAAATAAGTTAACCAATCATGACTGATGATAGGTTTTTTTAAATTAATCTTGGCCAAAAGATTTTTAGTTGCACCATTAAAAATCATAGTATTACCCCCAGCAATTGATTGAACAAGTGCATTCAAGAAAGAAGGTTCTTTTTTAAATAATGGAGAAAAACCTATTTCTTTACCATTTTCATTTATTAGCATTGTCCTTCCACAATAAAGACTCGGTTTTTTATTATCAAAATTTTCAAGAATTGTTAACGCGTGCTCTAATTTGTTTTCAACCCAAACATCGTCATGATCACAGAAAGCATAATAATCATATGTGTTCGGAATTTTTTTTAGGGTAGATATAAAGTTTTTACCAAATCCTTCTTTAGCACCTAGGAAAATTTCTTTTGAGTATTTCTTGAGAATAATTTCAATTAGTGGTGAACAGCCATCATTTCCAATGAATAAATCATAATTTATTGATCTTTGATTCTTGATAGACTCTAATTGCTCCAATAAGAAGTTATTACTATTTTTAACACAAAGTATAATCGCGACTTTCTTTTTTTTAGAATTAATCATGAGTTTCTTTTTTCAATTCATTTTAAGTTAAAATTTATACATGCAAGTTTCATCAAAATTAAGCACATTAATTTTATCACTCATCTTCATGAACTTTGCAAGAATGTCAGCAAATGGAAAGATGAAGATTGTCAGCAAAGGTTTTGTCTTTAATTTCGGTATTATTTGGAATACATTCAGTCCATTAGTTATTGTTTACGGAATAGCATATCTATTTGGAATTGGCTTGAGAGGGGCTGGTGGTTTATTTGGACCAGAGTTTTTTGTATTTATTTTTTTATTCTGGATAAACTTTTTAAATATAGTTCAAACTCTACTCTCAACAGATATGAATCAAGCATTCTATAAGGATAAAGATATTGATAATCTTTTTGTGGTAGCAATTGCTTCAACTCTTACAACTCTTATTCAAGGCTTTTTGAGGTTTTTATTGACTTTATTGATTATTTCTTTCATTGATTTTGATATCAATATAATTGTTTTGATTTCTGCTTTCTTTTTGATAAGTGCATATGGAATTTTTTTTGGCTATTGTTTAAAGTTTTTGATTTTAAGCAATACATTATTGATTAATTTGATGAATTTTTTCTTACAAGCTCTTTTTTTCGTCTCAAATGTAATATTCCCAGTCTCTATTTTTCCTGAAAATATTAAGGAGTATCTATATTTTAATCCAATTGTTCATATAAACGAGTTTATCAGAGAATCATATCTAGGTTCTTATGGCGGTCTCGTAGATATGCATTATGCAAGTTATGCATTATTACCAATTTTGTTTTTTGCGATGTTACTGACTTTATCGAGACTCCATCTAATTTTGCCAAAATGATAAAAATAGAGTCTTTTAATGATTATTTTTTATACAGTAAACAATTCAAAATTATGATATTTTTTCATTCCAGTAACCTGGAATTTGATGAAATGAGAGCATTTCAAGAAATATGCAAAAAAAATCATTGCTCGAGAGAATCTTTTAACCAACATTTTTTTAATCATTCGGTTTCAATTGTTGATAATCTAGATTTTCAAAGCATTAAGAATGGAATTCCAAAAGACTTTTTTTTTCATGATCTGGATATAAAAAAAGATGAAATCTTCTTTCAATGCAAATCGAACTCAAATCAAATACTTTGGAATTTATCATCTCAATTATGCTATCTAATGGTTAATAAGCAACCAATTATTAATAAACCATTTAATTTTAATCAGAAACATAATTCTGATTCATTCCTTGAGGAAACTTTTCAAAAAATCAGATCACAACTTGAATTAGTATTAGAAAAAACAAACTTTACTTTCATAGCAAGTAAACCTATGCAAATCACTAATAAATTTGATTTATATATATTGTGTAATGAGTCTAATTTTGTTGGATGTTACAATAAAGTTGAATTACTCAAAAAAGAGTTAAAAAACTATGCTGAATCTCCTAAATAGCACTCTAGAAAAAATTGGGATAAAAAAGTTATCTCTATACTTTTCTGCATTATTTTTGCTTAGTTTAATTTTTTTATTTAGTGCCTCATTTAAATCAGTTTCAATTGTTAGTGTGCAGGATCAAGATACACAGGCTAGTATTTCAGACTCTTTGATTAATTCATTTGTTAATAATTCTCCTGAATCTCTTCATCAACTAAAATCTTTTCTAGAATCTAATGATGCAAGCCATCAATTTTTTAGTTTGATTGACATTAATAGTTATTATCAGTCGAAAGACATAAGACTTCTGTCAAGATTTGGTACAGTCTTCTCAGAGAGATTTCATGACTATTACCTAGGCATTACAAATTTTAATATTATGGATGAGTCCAACGCTATTGAGATAGAAACATCAGGATTTTCTCCCGAGCACGCTCTCAGGGCTAATATTGCACTTATTTATATTGCTTCTGAGTTTTTTGATGAAAGAGAAAGACTTTCTGCATCAATTGCTTTAGCAAAAAAACGCTGCGAACTTGCCATTTCAAAATCTGAGGACATCAATGAGGTTTTTATAAATCCTGCTTTTGATGATTCAATTAACTTAAATGATTATGATTCTGCAAATGCTCTTATTTCGTCAAAATCAGCAGCTTTTTACAATAAATGTATGAATTATGAATTAGTTGAAGATTCCCTTTCACCAAAATTACCCCTCAATGCACTCAATGATGTGAACTCTTCAAGTTCAAAACTTCTAGTGAGTGAAATTTTTGATTCTAAGATGAATACCCTATCTATAACCGATAATATTGTTGTGATTGCCGAGCCAATTGTGCCAAGTGAGCCAGAAAAAAGGAGATTATTCATTAAAACACTTCTTTTCTTCATGTCTACTTTTCTTGTTTTATTAACTTTAAGAGTGCTTTTTAAGGTGAGAGATAATTTTATTTCTTAAAAATAAGTGCTTATAATGACGCCATGAAGCAATCTAGTGCTGTTTTTCTTCTCTACTTTTTAACTATTGGGCTTTTTTCTCAGAGTCTTGATGAAGATTTTCTTAGCTCATTGCCTAAAGATATTATTTCTGAAATTGACCAAAATCTTTCAACCAATACAAATGAAATTCAACAAAAAGATTATGAATCTTTTGTTTCATCAATAGCAAAGGATGAGAAGAATGATGTGGGAAAGGACCTAACAGTATTTGGAAGATCATTTTTTTCTTCGTATGCATCAACATTCATGCCAATCAATGATCCTGCTGCATCTTCCAATTATATTTTAGATGTAGATGACTTATTATTTGTTCAGTATCTTGGTGATTCAGATGATGCTTTTGAAATTCGCATTGATCGCGCAGGAAATATTATCCTACCAGAGATTGGCCCCCTTCAAATTGCTGGTCTCAGCATTAATGATGCCAATCAAAAACTAAATGAAATATTATCAGATTCTTTAATTAATACATCAGCTGTTCTTTCTTTAAGAGAAGTCAGAGATATTAATGTAATTGTAACGGGATTTGTAGAAAATCCAGGTGTCTATGTTGCTAGTGGGTATTCAAATATCATTCATATTTTAAAGATAGCAGGTGGAATTGCCCCTAATGGTTCTTATCGTGAGATTCTTGTTAAACGGAAAGGAGATACTCTTTATACAATTGATCTTTATGACATTTTCATTGAAGGTGATACCTCATCTAACTTTTCTTTGAGGTCTGGTGATTCTGTGGTAGTTAAATCTTCAAATCGATTTGTTCCCATAGTAGGAGCAACTAACCGGCAAGCAATATTTGAATTTAGGGAAGGGGAGACAGTTTCTAATTTATTAAATTTTGCTGGAGGGGTGTCAATTGATGCCAATCGGGAAATGAAGTTTCATCTTGTTAGAGAAAATCAAGGCCAATTTAAGGTTTTTCATCAGTCAATTTCTGACGGTGATAATCTAACATTGCAACCTAGGGATAAAATATTTGTAAAGTTTAAAGATTACTCATCAGATGACACATTTTTGACTTCAGATGAAAGTTTTGTTGCCGACTATGTAGAAGTCACAGGAGCTGTTAAATTCCCTGGAAAGTATTATGTGAGTCAAAATGAGAATTTATCTGATTTGATTGAAGCCTTCGGTGGCTATAAAAAAGATGCATATGTTTTTGGAGCAGCATTATTTAATGAAGATGCAAAACTTTTAGAGAAAGAATTTAATTCAAGACTTTACAATGATGCAGTGAAATCTTTAGCAAACCTCGGCAGCATCTCTCGCACTGAAGATATTGACTCACTTCCTGTTTTGTTGGAGCAATTTAAAGAAATTTCAGCTCAAGGAAGAATAGTAACGGAATTTTCTCAAGAAAAGTTAAATGCTAATCCCGAATCCAATTACAAGCTTTCTCCTGGTGACCGCATTCATGTGCCATATTATAAAAAAGTTATTTATGTATTTGGTGAAACTCTTAATCCAGGAACTTATGTTTACGATGAAACACTCTCCCTAACTGATTACATCATGAAGTCAGGAGGTCTGAATGAATATGCCGATAATTCGTCAGTTATTATCGTGCATCCAAATGGGGAGAGTCAGAGAGTAAAGGTAAGAAAATTTGGAAGCACTAATGCAGATTTATATGCAGGATCTGTCATTTATATTCCTCGAAACCTAAAACAAATTGATGGCATTGAATTCACTTCAGTTATGGCCCCAATTGTTAGTAGTCTTGCCATTTCTTTAGCTTCTCTAAATTCTATTTCTAATAATTAAATTTTCCCGATGATAGAATTTATCGATCTAAATAGGGAACAACCTTACAAGATATTTTTAAATAAATATCAACAAGCATTAGAAAAAAAACAAAAAAATATTGAAGCTATTGCCATCAGCTCATTTAATCCAAAAACTGATGAAGTGGAATCTAGGTTTGTTAATTTGAAATACATAAAGGATGATCAATGGATATTTTTTTCAAACTATAATTCAAATAAGGCAGAAGACTTTGCTGGACATAATCAAATCACAGGATTATTTTTTTGGCATCAAACAAATACGCAAGTTCGAATTAAAGCTACTCTTCAAAAAACGCAATCAGGTTTTTCTGATTGGCATTTTTCAAAGCGTACAAAGGAGAAAAATGCTTTGGCAATTAGTTCCAAACAATCTCAAAAAATTGATTCGTTTGAGAGTATTAGGAGAGGTTATGAGGAAGTCATCAAAGATGAAGAGTTATTACATCAGCGACCCGATTATTGGGGTGGTTACTCATTTGTACCCTATTATTTTGAGTTTTGGGAAGGGCAAAAATTTCGATTGAATAAAAGAGAAGTTTTTGAATTTGATGACAATAAGTGGAAAACTTATTTACTTCAACCATAAAATTTGTATTTATGTTTTTATTTAGTTTAAAATCATCACTTCAAATATGAATGCTTCACTATCTTTCCATTTTTTATATTTTAAAGTAATTGAAACATCCTAAAGGTCCTTCTGTTGTCTAAAAAGAATCAAGCACTTATAAATGATGCTATTTCAGCAGAAAATGTAATGCTAATAGATCAAGATGGAGATAAACAAGGCATAGTGAGCATTAAAGAAGCAATTAAGCTTGCCGAGACAGCAGAAATGGATTTAGTGCAAGTATCACCAAAAGGTGCAGATCCTATTGTTTGTAAAATATTGGATTATGGAAAATATATTTTTACAAAGAAAAAAAATATTCAATCTTCTTCCTCAAAAACAAAAAAACATTCTTTAAAAGAAATTAAGTTCAGACCGTCAACAGATGTGGGTGATTACAATATTAAATTAAAAAAGATTAAAAGCTTTATTATCGATGGAGATAAGACTAAAATAAGCGTCCGTTTTCGGGGCAGAGAAATCTTAAATAGTGATTTAGGCTTAGAACTTTTAAAAAAAATTAAGTTTGAATTAGAGGAAATCTCACAAGTTGACCAAGAACCTTCCCTTGAGGGAAGACAACTTCAAATGGTGCTTTCTCCGAAAAAGAAAACTAAATAATTATTTAATATGGGTTATAAATTAAAAAAACATTCAGGAGCAAGCAAACGCTTCAAACGAACAGGAACTTCAATTAAATCCAGAAGTGCTGGCAGGAACCACATTTTGTCAAAACAAACTACAAAGAGAAAAAGACATAATCGAGGACTGAATAAATTAACCGGCACCACTCGAAATACTGTTGAAAAGTTATTAGGATAAGAATATGCCAAGAGTTACTAAAGCTAAAGTTGCCAAGAGAAAGCACAAAAAAGTCTTAAAAGCTGCTAAGGGGTATTACGGTGCAAGAAGTCGACTCTACAAGACTGCTAAACAATCAAACATTAAATCTTTGCAGTATGCATTTAGGGATCGGAAAAACAGAAAAAGATCTTTTCGTGCTCTTTGGATTTCTAGAATTAATGCTGGCGCTAGAGAACTGGGTGTTACATATTCTGAGCTTCAGAACGGCCTTGAACAAAAAAATATTAAACTAAATAGAAAAGTCCTCTCCGACATAGCAATTCACAATAGAGCAGCTTTTGAAAAGGTAGTAAGTACTGCTACTGAAAAATGACCATCTCTAAAGATTTCCTTCCAAAGAAATCAAAGTCTTTAGGTGCTCAGCATCCTATCAGTTTCATGATGGAAAAGATCATATCCATAATTTCTGCAAAAGGTTTTGAATTTATTGAAGGACCAGAGATTGAAACTGAAGAGTTTAATTTTGATAAGTTAAATATCAAAGAATCGCATCCTGCTCGGCAAATGCATGATACTTTTTATGTGAATCAAAAATCTCAAGTCCTAAGAACTCATACTTCACCCGTTCAAATTAGAGCAATGCTTGAAAAACCATTACCGCTTGCCATAGTTTCTGGGGGCAAGGTTTTCAGAAAAGATGATGATGCAACACATCTTCCTATGTTTCATCAAGTTGAGGGCATGTGTGTTGGACAAAATATTACCTTTGCTCATTTAAAAGGCCTTATTTTTGAAATAATCTCTGAAATATTTGGTGACAATGTAAAAGTGAGATTTCGACCCTCATATTTTCCTTTTACTGAACCTTCTGCTGAAGTTGATATTTTGTCAGATGAAGGCAAATGGTTAGAAATTTTAGGTTGCGGAGTCATAAATCCTGTTGTACTAGATAACTGTAATATTGATTCTTCCAAATTTAGCGGACTTGCATTTGGATTGGGTATTGAGAGAATTGCGATGTTGAAAAATAATGTAAATGATATCAGAGACTTTTATAAGGCAAACCTTGATTTTTTGGAACAATTTAAGTGAGATACTATGGAAATTCATTATGATCATCTAGTTAAGTTTTTCAAATCAAAGCCCAAATTGAATGAAATTTCAGATTCTTTATTGCAACTTGGTCATGAACATGAATTGAGTAACAAAACTTTTGATATTGAATTTACTCCAAATAGAGGCGACTGTCTTTCACTGAATGGTTTGGTAAGAGATTTAGGAGTTTTCTTCGAAACAGCAGATGAAATTTCAACTTATAAAGAAGAGATTCCAAAATTTGCATTTAATTTTACCAATCTTGCCCCGGAGGCATGTCCAAAGATATCTTTTTTATTAGTTGAGATTGATGGAGATGTAAGCAATTACAAAGATTATCTTGAGTCATATTTTTCAGACCTTGGCATTAATAAAAATAATTTTTTTACTGATATTTCAAACTATGTTGCATATG